>ERZ780203.501-NODE-501-length-43196-cov-5.278019_pt1 | contig 43196 bp, 38 predicted proteins | sample MGYA00511168_ERZ780203 | MGnify/ENA primary metagenome ERZ780203 (study PRJEB29588, sample SAMEA2156577) | human gut metagenome | biome: human gut; feature: human-associated habitat; material: faeces | place: Denmark | collected 2008/2010 ...
TGTGCCGGCTGGAAATGGGTAAATGCCAGGGTCGGCTGTGCTTTATATTTATCAGCAAATTTAGCCAGCTCATCCAGAACACTGATCAGTTTCTTACGTACCAGCTTCAGGGCTTCTGTCATAATGATGATATCGGTGTTGTCTCCTATGTAGCAGGAAGTTGCACCCAGATGGATGATTCCTTTTGCTGTCGGGCACTGTACGCCGTACGCATACACATGGGACATAACATCGTGGCGCACCAGTTTCTCACGCTCTTTAGCAACATCAAAATTGATTTCATCCTTATGTGCTTTCAATTCATCGATCTGCTCCTGCGTGATCGGAAGGCCAAGCTCCTTCTCCGTCTCTGCCAGCGCAATCCAGAGTCTTCTCCAGGTGCGGAACTTCTTGTCCGGAGAAAAAATATACTGCATCTCCTTGCTTGCATAGCGCTCGGAAAGAGGGCTTACATATCTGTCGTACATGGCTAATTTACCTCGCTTTCTTTTTTCAGGGTATGGAAAATAGTCTCTTTCGCAGCCATTTGAAGGCGTCACCGACACATTTTCTCAATATCCTACCTGCAAATTATAATACAGGCACTTTTCAAAATCAATCACTTTTCCTGTTACTCCTTACAAAAGGCCTTTATATTGCAGGTATTCTTCCGGTCCTTTCAGCAAAACCTGTACCTCATCCCAATCTGTCTTACTGAAATAATCCTTGTTAAGCTCTCCCTTATTCAGTGCAGTCTGAAATTCCTGATACATATGTCTTGCGTACAAGCTTCTGTATTCCGGCAAAATCCGCCGAATCGTAAACAACGCATTTTCATATTTTTTCCACCAGTAGACCGGCAAAAATTTATGAAGTTCCGGACGAGTGAACAGAAAACTATAGATGAATGCATATTCTTCATTTATTCCAAATATATTGTCACTCTGTTTTACCGATGAATCCGGATTATCCGTCCGGTAAAGATACCCAGGTTCATCTATAAAAACAATCCTACCGGCCCGGCATATCATCTGAAACCAGAAACCATTGTCCTGATAGGAAGCTCCTGGCGTTTCATTGTGGCGGATATGCCATTTTTCAATAAAATCACGCCTTACAATTCCGCACCAGGTCATGACAGCTCCACGAAAGGCAACCGGTTCTGCTTTCTGAGGGTTCCACACTTTATAATACATTCCCTTCTGGCAGGCACGGCAATATTTTTCTATCCTCCGGCCATCCACTTCATAAAAGCGGATAAAATCCCCCCGGGTAAGTTCCGTCTGCAAGGTTTCAGCCACCGTATAGAGATTTTTCAGCATATCCGGAAGCATCCTGTCATCCGATTCAAGAACTGCCAGGTATTTGCCACGGGCCTGATCCATTCCTACATTCATCGTATTCCCATATCCGGTATTCTTTTTATGAATAACCCGAATCCGCTCATCCTTTTGGCTGTAATCCTCCAGAATTTTCCCGGTTCGATCCGTTGATCCATCATCGACTGCCAATATTTCTATCTCCGTAAGGCTCTGGGCCATCACACTTTCCAGTGCATCCTTCACATACCTTTCCGCATTATAAGCAGGTATAATAACCGAAACTTTTACCATTTTTTCTCCTTTACAGGCACAAGCGTTCCACCCGCCACCTCATACACTACATCGCAAGCTTCTATGGTATACATGTTGTGAGCAATAATCAGAAATGTTCTTTTCTTTGCCATCTCCCTGATGGTATCCAGCACGATAAATTCTGTATCTTTATCCAGTGCGGCGGTCGGCTCATCCAGAATAAAGAAATCACAATCCCGGTAAATCGCCCTGGCAATCCCAAGCCGCTGTCTCTGGCCACCGGAAAGCCGAATGCCGCCTTCCCCAATCTGCGTATCCAGTCCATCCGGAAGACTTTTGATAAAGGATTCCAGTCCAACCGCCTGAAGACATTCCATAACCTTCTTCTCATCCATGTTCTGATTTTCCAGACCGAAGGCGATATTGCCCTTGATTGAATCATCCAGCATAAATGAATTCTGTGGAATATAACCGACTTTCACTTCCTTCTTTCCTGCTGTATTTACATAGATTTCTCCGGATTCCGGAGTCAGAAGACCCAGAAGAAGATCCGCCAGTGTTGTTTTACCCACACCGGACTCCCCGATGATGCAGGTAATTTGTTCAAGAGGAAATGCTGCATTTGCATGTTCCAGAATCCACCTGCTGCCGGATGGATAACGGTAACTGAGATCCTTCATATAAAGCATATCCGTCATCTCGTGTTCCACTGTCCGGCACGGAATGCTTCCATATACATGGCACCTCTCATCGGAAGCGTCTTCTAATGCCCCTGTAATCCGGTCCAATGATTTTTTGCGATAGTGAATCAGGGATACGGCTGCCGAGATCCGGACTGCCGCAGGCATCAGCTTGACCGCTGCCATGGCAAAGGCACTGACTGCCGGCAGAACCTGTTCCAGTTCCACTCCCGACATCACCAGCAGATACAGATAACCAAGCATGGAACAGATACATACGGTTTCCACAAACATCCGCGGAATCGAAGCATACACGGCATTCCGGCATTCCAGACGGCAGATCACCTCCGCCTCCCGTTCGATATGATTCACGATATAATCTTCGGTCCGAAGTGTTTTTATCTCCTTAATGCCTCTTAATCCCTGTATGAGCCAGCTGTTTCTGCGGATATTGTGTTGAATCTCCTGATTTCCAATTTCACCGGTTCGGGGACGTATCACGGCCAGAATCACTGCCACCACCACCGTCATGGTAAAGACGGCCCAGATCGTCATGAAAGGATTGATAAGAAAGATAGCCGCTGCCAGAAAGATGGCGATGACACTTTCCGTCAGAATCGTCAAAATCGCCTGAATAATAGAGACAACTGCAGATGTATCATTCACAATCAACTGGAAGATATCATTGGAATTGGTTGTCAGAAAATGTTCATAGGAACGATGCATATAAAAGTCCGTCATCCGGTTTTTCAGCCGCCTACTGCAATCGGAAGAAAATCCCGCACAAAGTTTCTGTTCCCAGAACATATACAGATTTTTAATTATATACACCAGAATCAGGGCACCGATGCAGAACGCAAGAAAGGAATCCCTGCAGACCATGGGCAATTTTGTACATATGGCCCCTACATACCGGTTTTTTTCTGCCAGATCCGGATCCAGGATCGCCTGGATCATCGGAACCACCAGAGTCACACTAAGGGTCTCTAAAAAAGCTCCCAGCAGCATGGCAAAAAACAGAAGAAACAGATGCTTTTTCTGATCCGGCTTTAAAAGAACTGCAATTTTTTTACAAATCTCTCTCATCTGGTTCCTTTCCCCGGGAAAGCAGCTGTCTAAGTTCCTCTCTTGCAAAAGCGGAGCAGAATGTACCTCTCACAAGGCGGAAAACCACAAAAAAGGGGATCCCTATCTTGTATTTATACAAAAATGGATAATTTGTTTTCCACCACCATCGATCCGGAACCACTCTCCGAGCGATATATTCTGCCTTTCGCCCAATTCCCGTTCGTGCCCGATAGTTAAACTTACGGATGCTGTTCTCAGCACTTATCTGATCACTTCCATGGGAACCGGACCGGAACATATAGGATAAAAATTCCTCCTCTTCTTCGGAGAAATCAAATACCGGATTCTCATCTGCAAAAAGTTTATCCGAAAGAGTCCGGATTCTCTCTTCAAATTCAGAGAGACCCAGCTGATTCAGAAGTTCTCCAAGCTTCTCCCAATCCATGCCCTTTCCGTATTCTTTCAGGTAAAAGTATGTGTCTGTGATATACCGGATACCAGTTCCGCCGCCCTGATAATGATGGTCTGCGTGAGCCAGAAAATGCAGGTAAAAATCCTCCGGTGTCATCTCATACAAAAATTTATTATTCTCCACCCTATGAAGCTTCGGAAATATCCGGTTCAAATAAGAAGCCGCTGCATCTTCTTCCTCCGTCTCGTCCATAAGTCTCCAATGCATCTCAAAATGATACGATGGATTTTTCAGGTAACTATCATGTTTTCCAGATGAAGGAGATGCCTTGTATCCTCGTTTTTCCATGTATCTGCGGATCGTCTGGCAGTACTCCGGATCCACCAGAATATCATTATCCGACGCATATCGGGTGCCCACTGACGGGTACAGGGGCTGAATCTGAATCCCCTTCAGCGGACAGTGCCAGATCCCCTGTTCATCCATAAAATCAAAAATCCTTGCCCGCTCCGTATTCATAAGAAGTTCCCGGTGCAGGGCATGATCGTATGACAGCTGCAGCTGTCCCTTCAGTTTCTCCGGCAGCACTATCTTTTCTTCCAGAAACCAGGTATAGATGAGTTCTGCCTGAGACTGGGCATAGGCCGTACGGAACATCCGGCTCACCGCCTCATCCCCCGGGTTTATCTCATCGAAATAAGAGGCCGGAAGGCGAAGAACGGCTCCCCGAAGACTTTTCAAATACAATTTCTGTTCTTCTGTTATCATCTTTTCGTTCTCCTCATGATCCTTCCGAAAACATCCCGTAAAAACAGAATGAAAGCACGCAACGGAAAAAGTCCGCACCAGAGCCGGACATACAGACGGTACCTCCATCCATCCAGGGGAACTTCCTTTCCCTTTCGCACAATGCCCGTCATAACTCCCACCAGATGTCTGTCCCTGATCCCGTATTCCAGCCGCCACCGGTTGTCGCCGCAGATCACATAGTCCTGCTCCCGCACCTTCAGAATCCGGTGAAGCACATAGTTCTCCCCTCCATCCCGCCTATACAGGGGAACGTCATATTTTTTCAGCCGCTGCCCCGGCTCTATCTTCTGGATCGTCACAATATCCCTTCGATTTGCCAGAAGCGGCTCCATGCTGTCGCCTCTGGTGGTGCAGACTGTGATTCCATTTTTATCCAGTTCTTCCTGAATCGCTGATCGCATCATTCTGTCCTCATAGCTTCATAAGAAAGCCGGGCCGCCTCTACATCCGGCAGGGCTTTTAATCCATAAAACGGCACCATCTCAGCCAGTTTGCTCAGAAGGTTCATCATCTGCTCTGCTTTTCCCCTATCCCGGAACCGGTACGCATGGGACATCATGCGGGGAAATGCTTCCTCCGGCGACAGCCTGCGTATCTCATTCTTCGTTCCCCGCTCTAACAGGCAGATCCCTGCAAGGGGGCAGGAAGTATTTGTATTCTGGCCTTCTTTTCCGCACCAGGGGGAACCATATACCGTCACCGCCTCTTCTATCTTCAGAAACGGCTTATCTCCGTTTATCACGGTAAGGGTCTCCCCCAGAAGTTCTTTCCAAAATCCGATATGGGTTGTTTTCCCTGTTCCGCTTTTGGCGCAAAACAGATAAGCCTGCCCCTCCACTTCCACCGCTGCACCGTGAATGAGAAGTATATGGAAATCAAGAAGCACCTCTGCAGTCTTGCGGTTTAACGCAGATATTTCCAGTTCCTCGTCACTGACCGATCCGGTCTCCCGGTTTTCTGCCGCACAGACCGCCTCATACTGTTTTCTCTCATAGGCCAGATCCTCCCTGGTTATGTTCACCTCAAGCTCCGATTCTCCGGAAGGCACCAGATACTTTCTGCAGTGCATCAGTACCTTCTGGTACCGATGCACAACCCGGATTTTCACTCCGGCAATCTGAATCACAAACGAGTACCGTAGCCTCTCTTCCTCGCTTTCCTTGTGCTTTCTTTTATAGGAAAGCCTGCGCTGTCTAGCCCTCTTCTCCTGTTTCTCCCATTCCGGATCCTCCAGATAGGAAAACTCTGGAAATATCGATGCATACCTGCGGAATATATCCGATGCAGTGAGACAATATCCGGGATTCCAGGGTTTGGAACTCCCGTTGTAATGAAGGATACGGCAATCCTTTAGGACCTTTCTTCTTTCCCCGAAAGTTAGTTTATCCAACGCATAGGTCGAGCAATTATAGTGTTTCGGATCGGCAAATTTGACGCAGCGGTAAAATACCCCATTCAACACATCTTGATCCCCATAGATCAGACGCTTTCCAAACACCTGCAGATACTGGGTATATATATCCGGATCCAGTTTCTTTCTCTGGGCTTCCAAATCATACAGAAGGACACCGGCATTGAAATATCTGGCATCCGGAGGCAGCGTCAGCTGATTGAAGGATGCATGGTAACCCTCCTCATCCACGGCCGAACAGGCAGCCAGAAGATTCCCATCCAGGTCCTGATGATAAAACTCTGTGATGTCTCCGCAGATTACCACATCAGCATCCAGCCATAGAATCCGGTCCACACTTTCAGGAAGAAGTTTCTGGGCCAGCAGCCGGTAATATGTCTCCGGAGAGATCCATTCCAGTGTCGGCAGATCTGCATAGGTGCTTTCCGCCACCGGAAGGAAGACGCACTTGCCACGGCCTTCTGCCATGGTTATTTCTGAAATCCTGTCTTTTTCCTCTTCGGTCAGTTGGGAATAAATAATATAGAAGACTACCTCGCAGTCATGATTGCAGAGCAGAGAATACATGGTTACCATCGCCGGCTTACAGTATTCCGAATTAAATGCCATCAATATATTCATCTATTTTTCACTCCAGAATTCCGTTTTCAATCAGTGTATTCAAAAAGCCATCCAGATCCTTTCTCGCCGTCTCTTCGTCAATTCCATATTGTGCAAGAAGGGCAGATACCAGCTCTTCCTTCTCACTTCCCTTTTCTATCTTCTCCCAGAGAAATGCTCCGGTGGAGTTGAGGCGGACCATTCCGTTGAACTCCTCCGCTCTCTCATCCACTGCCACAACCAGATTCTGGACTCCTACTTTCATCAGCTTGAATCCTGACTTTACCTTCATAAATCCCCCTCCTAATTCAGGAATGTTCTAGCATTCCTGCTGCAAAATACCTGTTCACACATACCTCGATCCGCTTGTATAATACGGAATGTGCCTTGACACATTCGGGCTTCTCGCGCGGTCGCTTTCGACATGTTTCTTCTTCGTGCGAGTGCGCATCCTCACGGAGCGTTTTTTGTTTCATAGGACGTAATTTCCTATAAAACGAAAAAAGGTATATATCCAGCGATATATACCTCTTTTACTAAACAGTCGCATACGGATTATAGTACGATGATGTAGCTACCACATCCACTGTCTCAAAGATGACAACCTCTGCTTCCGGTTTTTCATATTCCTTCATATGCACATCTCCTTTCAGCCACATGACATGTCTATTATTTTTGTTAATTATACCTCTTTTTCAGACAGCTTGTCAAGAAAAAGCCTTATTACTCCGCTCTTTTTTCTTCGTGAATCATCTCCAGCTGCCAGGTTTTCAGGTTAATGCGGAGCCTTGTGGCAGCCTCAGAATCTCCCTCCGGCAGCCGGTATTCGATCTCCTCACACTCTCTGATGGACCAGATTTTCTCCCGAAACTCATAGACACTGGCCAGATAGAAAAAGACCGCTGCCGCCAGTCCGTAAAGGAAGAACCGCTGTCTCCGCCTCATCCGGAAACGTACGCCTTTCAGGTAGCGCCGCACCTGCTTTTGCTGAAATTTACTATTATCTGACATCTGCATACCTCCTGCAGGTGCCTCTCCAAATTCAATTATATGCCTGTTCTTAACCAATCACATCCGCCATATCATACCGTCCTGCCGGTTTTCCTGCCAGGAACTTCGCTGCCTGTACGGCGCCCTTGGCAAAGATCGCCTTGGAATAAGCTGTATGATTAAAGGTAATCACCTCATCCTGACCAGCGAAAATGACATCGTGTTCGCCTACGATTGTGCCGCCGCGGATCGCCTGAATACCAATCTCCTTCGCATCACGTTTCTCGCGTGTAGCGGAACGATCGTATTTGTAATGGTATGTATTGCCCATCGCCTCGTTGATCGAATCTGCCAGCGCAATCGCCGTACCGCTCGGAGCATCCACCTTCTGATTGTGGTGTTTCTCCAGAATCTCAATATCAAATCCAGCCGGAGCCAGAATCTGCGCTGCTTCTTTCAGAAGCTTTAAGAGCATATTGATACCAAGAGACATATTTGCAGAGCGAAGAACAGCTGTCTTCTCTGCCGTCTCTTCTACCTTTGCCAGCTGTACCTCGGAAAGTCCTGTCGTACACAGAACAACCGGCATTTTCTTCTCTGCACACCAGTCGAGAAGTTCATCGACAGCTGCTGCATTGGAAAAATCAATCACAACATCCGCTTCTACCTTACATTCGTTCAGAGACGCAAAAACCGGATAATCATTTTTCTGCTCGGTTCTCATATCAATACCCGCAACGATAGAGATCTCCTCGTCCTTCGCTGCGATTCCGGAAATAACCTGTCCCATGGCGCCGTTGCAGCCATGCATAATTGCTCGTACCATCTGTTAAAACCTCATTTCCCTATCTCATTCAAAATTCAGAGGTGCAGCGCCCTGCCGCACGCCTCCGAATCTGATTTTCGCATTCTGTTTCACTGCCCGTTTTAACGGATCCTATGTTACTGTTCACGCATACGTGCCCAGTAACGGAATTTGCCGTGGCTTCGCATTTAAATACGGCAAATTCCTGCTGCCACCACGTTTTCTTACGGCACTTTCGGTTCCAAAAGTGCCTACCCGTGTACAGTAACGATCTTATCACTCTTTCAGGCTGATTCCGTAATTTACCAGTTCTCTTCTCAGACGATCGCGGTTTGCCGGTTCCATATCCACTAACGGTTTGCGAAACGGACCCACTTCCTCGCCCATCATGTTCATCGCTTCCTTAACCGGAATCGGGTTTACCTCGCAGAACAGCGCCTCAATCAGCGGAATTGCATCTATCTGCATCTGTCTTGCCTTCGCTACATCGCCAGCCTTGAATGCCGCGCACATATCATGTACCTGACGCGGTGCCACGTTGGATAATACGGAGATAACGCCCTTTGCACCCAGTGCCATCATCGGAACCGTCTGGTCGTCGTTGCCGGAGTAAATATCAACTGTTCCGCCTGACAGGCTTGCAATCTGTGCGATCGCGGAGAAATTGCCGCTTGCTTCTTTGACACCGACGATGTTCTCATATTCCTTGCACAGTGCCACGATCGTCTCCGGGGTGATATTGACGCCGGTACGGCTCGGTACATTGTACAGAAGGATCGGAAGATCAACTGCCTTTGCGACCTCTGAGAAATGAACCTTTAAACCCTTCTGGGTTGATTTATTGTAATACGGGGATACGAGCAGAAGTCCGTCTGCGCCTGCCTTTTTCGCTTCGGTAGACAAATATACCGCTGTCTCTGTGCAGTTGGAACCGGTTCCTGCTACAACCGGGATTCTCTTATTTACGACCTGGCATACGAAACGAATCACCTCGATGTGCTCCTCATGGCTTAATGTAGCCGCCTCGCCGGTCGTACCGCAGGCGATAATACAGTCTGTGCCGCCAGCGATCTGTTCTTCTACGATCTGCTCCAGTTTCTCATAATTTACGCTTCCATCCTCATGAAATGGCGTTACCAGCGCTACGCCTGCTCCTTCAAAAATAGACATTTTGTTTCCTCCTTATTCTTTTGCACGATGGCTGAGTTTCTATTCCAGAGTCCGTTTCTGTCCCCGCTTCAAACGAATGTTTGCAGCCTGTCGGTCCTGAGCGTACAAAAAGCTGGCACAATGGCCAGCTCTATGAATTCAAATCCAAACTCCCAGTAGCTCCCCATCTGTCGATGACAGTTACAGAATTCTTCATCCTGCACCCAGGAACTGCAGATACAGGCGCCGCAGCCCTTCGGCGTATCATCCTTTCAGCTGTCTTCTCCTGCACCTGCCGCATCCGACCGCTTACTGATAATCAACGCAACCTCTACTTGTTTTTTCTATCTTAGCATTACTTTGAATACTTGTCAACCGTTCATGCACGCATGATCGTTTGACGGCTTCAGGCATTCCAGGCGCGTCACCTCGTCTGCATGCTCCTCTGCCCCAGCCGGGCATACTTTTCCGGTCAGAATCAGATCAACATTCTCCTCGCGCGCTGCCAGCAGTGTTTCCAGAGCATCGTCTCCGACCAGTTTCTGATCTAACACCCCAAGAAATTCATCCAGAATCAGCATATCGCATTCGCCGGTACAGAGTACTTTTTTTGCAAAATTATACCCGTTCTGAATATTGCAGAGCTCTTCCTTTTTGCCTTCTTCAGAGAGATTTTCATAATACTCATTCTGTTTTTCAAATCGGAATACTTTAAATGCCGGCTCCAGCTGTTTTAACCCATCTGCTGTCTCATGGCTCAGCACTCCCTTTAAGAATTGTATCATAATTACCTTCCGGCCGTGCATGGCTGCACTGACACCACGTCCCAGTGCCATCGCTGTTTTTCCCATCCCGGTGCCGAAGATGATATGAACTTTCCCCTTTTTCATTTCCCTCTCCTCTTTCTGTGCCTCCCGCTGCGCTGGCGCACAGACTGTCTTTCCTGATGTCTTTTTACACACAGGCCTGTGTGTTTTATTTCTATCCATCCAATGATCGTTTTACGAATTCTGTAAACTGCCTTATTCTAGCATATTTTATCTGTTTTGGCAAGCTATGGCAAAACCAGCTATTTATCATGTCCTATAGATTGCATAACCGGCTTCAAACTTTGCTGTAACATCCTAAACCTATCCTATTCTTCCACGCACTCCAGCTTGCTGACCGACACCTCGTATGCCACACGTTTCTCGCACTCTGTCTCGCTCAGCTTCTTCGTATATTCACGGCTCTGCACGCGCCCCCACACGCACACGTGGCTTCCCACGCCAAATCCGGACGCATAGCGGGCATTTCTGCCCCACGCAATACACGGTATGTAATCGGATTTTCCATACGGACGGTTGACCGCCAGCAGCATATCGGCAATCTCGCGTCCCAGCGGTGTTTTCCGGTAGATCGGCTCCTTGCAGATATAGCCTTCCAGAAAAATCTGGTTGGTTTTGGTGTAATCCGTAAATTCTTCCAGGAAATGAATCTCACGGACAAACACAGACAGCACCAGACGGTTTTTCGCGCCCTCATGACGGTTGTAGGAACGGAACTGGCCGATCGCCTCCATCGTCATTCCGCGATAGTCCTTCGATACATCCAGAAGCCGTTCTGAAATCATGAGTGGAATCACATCCACCTGATCGCTCAGACGGCTGACTGCCAGGTCTGCGATATAAAATCCTTCCCCGAATACTTCGTGGCTGAATGTAAATTCCGATACGACCTCACCAATCACGCTAACCTTGTTGTTTTCAATCATTTTTTCCGACATAGTATCTCTCTCCTCTTCTTTTTTGCAGTTTTTCACGGCAGGTTCTTGGAGTCCTGCTTCTTACTGTATATATGTATGAGGGGAATGACCGTTTTAGAAGAAGAAGTGAGGGGGAAATTTCGACAGAGTGGGGAACATGAATCGACAGAGGGAATGGGAGCGGCAGAAGGACGGAAACGGCGGGGCGCGTCGTTTCCTGGATATCTCTCGCTTGAATATACGAAAAGGAGCAGCTGGCTTGCGCGGCTGCTCCCACTTTACGATTATTTAGCTATTTTTACGGCTGATCATCGCTCTCTTTCTCAGAGTCGGATCAAGAATCTTTTTACGGATTCGTAAGCTGGTCGGGGTGATCTCGAGAAGTTCATCGGTATCGATGTAGTCGAGGCACTGCTCCAGGCTCATGATTTTCGGCGGAACAAGGCGGAGGGCTTCATCGGCGCTGGAAGAACGGGTGTTGGTCAGCTTTTTGGTTTTGCAGACGTTTAACTCGATGTCTTCCGGTTTTGCGCTCTGTCCGACAATCATGCCGGAGTAAACTTTAACGCCCGGTCCAATGAACAGGGTTCCGCGCTCCTGGGCATTGAACAGACCGTAGGTGATGGACTCGCCTGCCTCAAATGCAATCAGGGATCCCTGTTTGCGGTAACTTAATTCGCCCTTGAACGGTGCATAGCCGTCAAAGCTGGTGTTTAAGATACCATTTCCCTTTGTATCGGTCATGAACTCGCCACGGTAGCCGATGAGACCTCTGGACGGAATCGAGAACTCCAGTCTTGTGTATCCGCTGCCGATCGGGCTCATGCCCTGCAGCTCGCCTTTACGGCTGGTCAGCTTCTGGATAACAGCACCGGTAAAGTCATCCGGTACGTCGACGTAAGCGATCTCCATCGGCTCTAATTTGCGGTTTCTCTCGTCATATTTGTAGAGTACCTCCGCCTTGCTGACTGCGAACTCAAAGCCCTCGCGGCGCATATTCTCAATCAGGACGGACAGATGCAGCTCGCCACGGCCGGATACCTTGAAGCAGTCAGCGGAGTCTGTCTCCTCTACACGCAGGCTGACATCGGTATTCAGCTCCCGCATCAGACGCTCGCGGATGTGGCGGGAAGTGATGAATTTACCTTCCTGACCTGCCAGTGGGCTGTCGTTTACCATGAAATCCATGGAAATGGTCGGCTCAGAAATCTTCTGGAACGGAATTGCCTCCGGTTTCTCCGGTGAACACAGGGTATCACCGATGTGGATATCTGCGATACCGGAAATCGCTACGATCGAACCGATCTTTGCTTCCTGTACTTCTACTTTATTCAGACCTTCAAACTCATAGAGCTTACCGATCTTAACTTTGCGGAACTTGTCCGGCTCATGATGGTTGACGATGACGCAGTCCTGATTTACTTTCAGGTAACCGTTGTCGATCTTACCAACGCCGATACGTCCTACATACTCGTTGTAATCAATCGTACTGATCAGAACCTGTGTCTCTGCATCCGGATCTCCCTCCGGTGCCGGGATGTAATCCAGAATGGTCTGGAACAGCGGCTGCATATCCACATTCGGATCGTCCAGGTTCTTCTTTGCATAGCCAGAACGTGCAGATGCATACAAAAATGGGCAGTCAAGCTGCTCGTCGGATGCATCCAGATCCATCAGAAGTTCGAGAACCTCGTCCACAACCTCCTCCGGACGTGCTTCCGGACGGTCAATCTTATTGATACATACGATAACCGGCAGATCCAGTTCCAGTGCTTTACGCAGAACGAATTTGGTCTGCGGCATCGCGCCCTCGTATGCGTCTACCAGAAGGATAACGCCGTTTACCATCTTAAGAACACGCTCTACCTCGCCGCCGAAGTCCGCATGTCCTGGTGTATCGATAATGTTGATCTTGGTGCCGTTGTAATTAACAGCCGTATTCTTGGACAGAATCGTGATACCTCTCTCACGCTCAATATCGTTAGAGTCCATAACACGATCGACTACTTCCTGATTGGCACGGAATACACCGCTCTGGCGGAGCAGCTGGTCTACCAGCGTCGTTTTACCGTGGTCAACGTGAGCGATAATTGCAACGTTTCTGACATCTTCCCGTTTCATTTTCATATCTGCTTACTCTCTTTTCTTATGATGATTCATTACATGTACTAATTAATAATTATTTTCTGTCACAGACAGGCATCCTGCCGTTTCGTCTTTGGCAAAGGATCCGCCCACAAAATAATACAGCTTGTTATTTTAGCATTTTTTTATCCATTATTCAATCTTTTTTTACAATAAAATGATTTTTCCTTCATCCATGCCAAAATAAACTTCATCCAGTTTTTCGATCCGGCATCTTCCATTTGTGCCCTCTATGAGCTTCTTCTCCGCTGCTCCCGCCTGGTCAAACGGCACCAGGATCGTCAGATCCACACCCTCGCCGTACTCGCTGTCCAGAATCGGCAGCTCTGCTTCTGCCAAAATGTACTGCACCTTTCCAAGCCCGCTGTAGTCTGTCCCAACCTTCCATTTACGAGCCAGGCATTTTTCCAGAACCACACAGTTTTTAAGACCTTCCTGGACCGCGCCGCCGTATGCCCGCACCAGTCCGCCGGTTCCTAAAAGTGTCCCGCCAAAGTAGCGGGTCACGACCGCACAGACATTGTGAAGCTCACGTCCCAGCAGCACATCCAGCATCGGGCGTCCCGCCGTCTGCGCCGGTTCGCCGTCGTCGCTGCAGCGCGCCACCTCGTTATTTTCTCCGATCGTAAATGCCGAACAATGATGTCTCGCATCCCAATATTTCTTCTTGACTTCCGCAATAAATGCCGTCGCCTCTTCTTCCGATTCCACCGGGCGGATCTCCGCGATAAAGCGGGACTTCTTCTCCACAATCTCGCCCTCGCCACCCTGATAGACGATTTTATAGCGCTCTTTCATCTTTTCCTCCATCTATGAACTACGCATCCTTAAAACGGATTTTTTTCACTTCTTTAATCGCTTGTAAACCTTAGCTACTGTTCACGCATACGTGCCCAGTAACGGAATTTGCCGTGGCTTCGCATTTCAATACGGCAAATTCCTGCTGCCGCCACGTTTTCTTACGGCACTTTCGGTTCCAAAAGTGCCTACCCGTGAACCGTTATCTATTTCCCCTCATAGGTAATTAGGGCATCCACCGCATATCCGTTCAGTTTTTCGCGTCCCTTTAAGCCTGCCAGCTCCATCACGCAGCAGATTTTTACAACCTCGCCGCCCATCTTCTCGATGAGCTTGACAATCGCCTCGGTCGTTCCGCCGGTTGCGATCAGGTCGTCAACGATAACTACCTTCTGTCCCGGTTTAATGGCATCCTCATGCATCTCCAGAACCGCGCTGCCATACTCCAGATCGTAGCTTACAGATACCGTCTTGCACGGCAGTTTGCCTTTCTTACGGATCGGCACGAATCCCTTGTGCATCGCATATGCAACCGGCACGCCAAAAATAAACCCGCGGGACTCCGGACCAACCACGATATCATAATCCACGCCCTCTAAGGATTTCTGGATTCCGTCGATCGCAAGCTGCAGTCCGTCTGCATCCTGTAAAATCGTAGTAATATCGCGGAAAATGATCCCCGGCTCCGGGAAGTCCGGAATGCTTCTTACATATTCTTCCAGCTTTTTCATGATTTTAACCTCTTTTCTATAAATTTTGTATCTCAATTTCTCAGTTTTAAATCGCCATCCGGCTCTTTTTCCACCGTTCTTCTCATTTTTGCAGAAGTTTTCCCCTGCTTCTTCTTCCTTATATACATAGAAGCCACAATCACCGCTAACACAAACAGCGCACCTCCGCTGATCAGCAGTCCCTCATGCAGTCCCTGCGGATAATATCTGAGTTCCACCGTATGGGTTCCCGCCGTCAGTTCCACGCCGGTAAATGCCTTCCAGACCGGACGCGTGATAGCTTCTTTTCCATCCACCGTGACCGTCCAGCCCTCGTCATACGGGATCGTGAGGAACAGCGTTCCGCCCTCGCCCGCGTCGATCGTGCCCTTCATCGCCTCCTCGCCCGATGTTTCCAGTTCAAATGGATGCTGGTTGAGGCGCTCATAGAGCGCACGCAGCCCGGCTTCGTCAAAGCGGTACGCGCTCGCGTCCATGCTTCCGGCACTGTCATTGCTCTCCAGCAGAATCAATGTGCCTGCCTTCACATATCCGGTTTCCACCAGATACCCGCGTTTCAACGTATCAATGCTGCGGCTCTCCCCGCCGACATCCAGTTTAACCGAATCAATCTGACGGTTTGCGACACTTATATAATACTCCCCATCTTCCGGTGCTGTAAAGGAAAAACGATTCCCCTGCTCCTCCCCGTCCGTGAAAATCAGGCACTCCGGCACGCCCAGCACATCCGATAAATCGTTCTGGACATCCGCCGGCGAAGAAAGATCGCGCTTCCAGCCCGTTTCCACTATGTCCGGCAGGATAAAGCCGAGCGGCAGCGTCCACGGATTCTCATAGAGGTACGTGTCACCTGAAAATGCATAGAGCGACAGGCGCGGATTGTCCTGCTTGCCCTCATAGAGTGCATATTTGATTGAAAATAACGAATCCACCAGCGGCGTACTTCCCACGATGCTGTATGCGTTCGTCGAACCTTCGCAGCCCATCTGTTTGAAGAAATCCGTCACCCCGGCATTTGCCACCGATGAAAACAGTGATACGGATGGAAAATGCATCCACGCGCCATCATTTTTCGTGCGCGCATTCGTTTTATCAATCCGGTAAAATTCCGTCTTTTTGAGCGGCTCTGTCACCGCTGCAACATCCTGATTGTCTGCCACATAATCAGTCCGGCTCGTCGTCGGAATGCTCGTTGCCGCCATATTGGCAAGCGCCTCCACACTTACCAGCGCCATCGCCAGAAGCGCCGCCGTGAACGCGAAATGTTCTTTATTTTGATAGAAATAAAAGACGCCCAGATACAGCAGCAGAAGCACCACTGCCACATACCAGACAACTGGTTCAAACGCATCGTCCGTCACCAGCTTTTCTGCCAGAATCACGTAGCCAATCGCGGCGGATGTCACCCCGGCAAACTGCCGTTTGGATATTTCATCCAGATATAGATACGCCCGGAAACACATCGTCAGCACCAGCGCGATATAGATAAACGACTGGCGGCACGGCAGGCTGTTCGGGTAATGGAAGCCATGCCAGATAAAATTCAGCACGTTGAACGAAAAGCTGGCATAGAAAAAGAGCAGCAGCACACCGTACACAACCTTTTCCCGGATCGCAATCCGGCGGTTCAGAAAATACAACCCCATGAAAATGTAGACTGCCACGCCGCAGTAGAGGTTCGGCCAATGGTCGAGTCCCGTCTCCACCTGTACATTTCCGATGTGCCGCGCGATCATATCAAAGATCGGGAAGTAGATTTCCAGTGTGGTCGGAAAATTAAAATCGCCAGACGCCGTACTCTGCAGCGCCGCAATCTCCGGAAGAAGCACCGCAGCCGCCAGCGCACCCGCCAGAAGCGAATACACACCAAACAGGAAAAAGCTGTGCAGACAATCTTTCCATCCCGGCCGTTTCTCCAGAAACAGGAGCGCCACATAGTAAATCACCATGAAGAGGCATATCATAATTGATATATAGTAGTTGGACAGGATTGAAAGTCCCAGCATCAGGCAGTAAAAAAGCCCTTTTTTTTCGCGCACCAGCCGCTCCAGGCCGTGCAGGATCAGCGGCAGCAGCACGATGCAGTCCAGCCACATGATATTCCAGCTATACGCCGCCATATAGCCGGACAGCGCATAGAATACGCCAAAATAGCACGCTCCAAACTTCTGTGAACCCGTGTGCTTTTTCAGATACCACGCCATCGAAAGCCCCGCCAGACCGCTCTTGAACACGATCATGTAGGTCATAAATTCGATAATCAGGGACGACGGGCATAACAGCAGCAGCCAGTTGAACGGGCTCGCCAGATAGTACGCATAGAGCGCGGCAAAGTTTACGCCCATGCCGACATCCCAGCTGTAAAGCAGGCTCTCGCCACTTAAAAGCTTATGCCGGAATTCCGAGAAAAACGGCGCATACTGGTGGTACATATCCGTCCGCAGGAAGCTTTCCTGCCCAAAGGGAAAAATACCGCGGTATGCAAAAATCAGGATCAAAATCACCACCGGCAGGAAAAATGCCGCCAGGAGATCATCCGACGGACGGAAAACCGCAGCCAGACGGCCCATTCCGCGGGGTGATTTCTCTGGTTCATCCCACTTATCTAATTCATCTAATTCTTCCTGCTCCCAGTCATCATCATTCAACTCATTAACGACATCTGCTCTGGACTCTGAAAGTTTAGATTTTCTGGCATCTTCTTCCTGTCTCCAGGCCGGCATTCGTTCAGCACGTCTCATATCTGTACAGGCAGTCTCCGAATCCACGTCCGCACCTTCCCGCTCGTTCTCATACTCCTCTATTTTCCCCGTTGTTTCCGCTCCCGTAAGCTCCCTGAGTGCTTCTTCCAGTTTACTGGAACTTTCGTCTCGTTCTCTTTGCTCCATCTTCCCTCCATCCAGAATCCCGTTCAGGCGGCGTTTTCTCTACTCTTTCCGGCTTTTCCGGTCTGTCTTCAGCATCCATTTCCGCTGTCATTTCCCCACACAGCCCTATTTCGAGGATTCTTTCTTTTTGAAAATAAATAATTTACTGCAAATATAATTCAGCACCAGCGAGATCGCTGATACCACAATCTTACAGATCATATCCTGTTTGATTCCCATGCCGTCTACCATCACGATCATCGCCACATACGTGAACACCGATGTGAGAATACGGCAGGAGAAAAACGAAGCCATTTCCTTAAGAAGATATACAGGGTGGAAATTGTAGCTTCGGAATACCCAGATCTTGTTTGTCACATATGCAAACAGGATCGCCGCCGCCTGACAGCAGATCGTCGCCATACGGTAGTTCATGCCGTTGTGGCGGAAAACCGCATAGGAAATCCAGTCCACCAGCGTCGTCAGAACGCCGAATATCAGATACGATATCGTCTCCCTGTTTACAAACTTTCCCCAGATCAGGGATAACTTTTCCTTTATCATCACTTTTTCTCCGAAAAAAGAATTGTATGGGCAGCGGTCCTTCGACATACCCATACAATTCCTGTACTTCTTGGTTTAATATTACATTTCCTCTAACAGCTTGTTGACACTGACCAGCTTGACGCAGAGTGCAAACAGCTCGGTTGCAGTGATCAGATCCTGCAGCGGCGGATAAGATGGAGCAATACGGATGTTGCGATCCTCCGGATCCTTGCCATATGGATAAGTTGCACCGGCTCCGGTCATGACAACGCCTGCTTTCTTGCACTTCGCAACGATCTCCTTCGCACAGCCGTTCAGTGAATCAAAGGAAATGAAGTAGCCGCCGTGCGGTTTTGTCCAGGTACCGATCTCCAGTCCGCCCAGCTCGCGGTCGAGAATATTCTCAACTGCCTCGAATTTCGGGCGCAGGATGTTGGCATGCTTTCTCATGTGCTCTACCATGCCGTGGATATCCTTGAAGAAACGCACGTGGCGGAGCTGATTCACTTTATCATGACCGATAGTCTGAATCTTTAACTGTTTCTTGATATCATCCAGGTTATTGTGGGAGGTTGCGATTGCCGCAATGCCGGAACCCGGGAACGTAATCTTGGAGGTTGAAGAGAATTTGTAAACCATATCCGGGTTGCCGGCTTTCTTACATTCTGCCAGAATCTCCAGCACATGATCCTGCTCATCATCGTATAAATGGTGGATGCCATAAGCATTGTCCCAGTAAATACGGAAATCCGGAGCTGCCGGATGCATGCGTGCCAGACGGCGGACAGTCTGATCGGAATAGGAATTACCGGTCGGGTTGGAGTATTTTGGAACACACCAGATTCCCTTTACGGTCGGGTCGGTGGTCACATACTTCTCCACCAGATCCATATCCGGACCATCTGCGGTCATCGGAATGTTGATCATCTCGATACCAAAATATTCAGTAATGGAGAAATGTCTGTCATATCCCGGTACCGGGCACAGGAATTTAACCTTGTCAAGCTTGCACCACGGGGTATTTCCCATAACGCCATGAGTCATAGAACGGGAGATGGTGTCGTACATTACGTTCAGGCTGGAGTTTCCATAGATAATGATATTGTCAGCCGGAACCTCGATCATATCCGCTAACAGCTCCTTCGCCTCGCTGATACCGTCCAGGCCGCCGTAATTGCGGCAGTCTGTCCCATCTTCGCAGGTCAGATCACTGTCGCTGCTCAGTACGTCCATCATTCCCATCGATAAATCAAGCTGCTCTGCACTTGGCTTACCGCGTGACATATCCAGCGTCAGATTCTTGCCCTGAAACTCCCGGTACTGATCGCTCAGATCACGCTTAAGCTCCAGAAGTTCTTCTTTCGTCATCTCGCTATAAGGCTTCATCCTTCAACATCCTCCTTGTTTCTCTTATTTATTTCATCATAATTTCATAATCTGCTTTTCATCCAGCTCCCCTTGTTCAAGGGTTCGGAGCATCTCATCTAAGCATCGTTATAATAATAACATAGGTACAAAGGGCATGACAAGCATTAATTTGTTATGTCAGCACATAAAATTTGTTATATGGTACCGCTTGGTTTTTCCGATTCGGTGCATTTCACGGACAGCAAATTATAATAAAAACATGATGTTCCCCCTTCTTTCATATACTTATGAAAATATATCTTTCAGGTCACATCATGTTCATTCATTTTCCCATGCATTTTGTTCCATCACGTTTCCGGCACATCATTTCCCCGCTGCTGGTTCCCGCCCTGTTTGCCATCTCTTTCTTCGCCGGGCAGACTGCCGCGCATTTCCTGCGCCGTCCATCCGGGCACACGGTTTCAGCGCCTGTTATCGCCTGTGGCTCGCTCCCGCCTGCCTTTGATTCCGGTTCGATTCCGGTTTCCGCAGATGGAAACTGGGGACTTGGATTTCCCAGTCCAGGGCAGACACCGGTCGGCAATGCCTCCGCCGACACTTTAAAAAATTTTGATGCTTTCTATGTAGGCGATACCTCCAAACCCGTCATCTATCTGACCTTCGACGCCGGATATGAAAACGGCTGCACACCTGCCATTCTGGAAGCACTGAAAAAACACCATGTCCCGGCAACCTTTTTCGTCGTCGGCAACTATCTCGAAACCAGTCCTGAACTGGTAAAACAGATGATCGCAGAGGGTCACACCGTCGCCAACCACACGTATCACCATCCCGATATGTCCCGCATTTCCGACAAAGCAGCATTTGAAAAGGAGCTGACTGCCCTGGAAACACTCTACCAGTCCGTCACCGGGCAGACAATGAAAAAATATTACCGTCCGCCGCAGGGCAAATACAGTGAATCGAACCTGCAGATGGCAAAGGAACTCGGCTACAAGACCTTTTTCTGGAGTCTCGCCTATGTGGACTGGATGCAGGATCAGCAGCCATCCAAAGAAGAAGCATTTTCCAAGCTTCTGACGCGCATCCACCCCGGCGCGATCGTCCTTCTGCACAGCACTTCGCAGACCAACGCTCAGATTCTCGATGAACTTCTGGCAAAATGGGAGGAAATGGGGTATCAGTTCGGGCAATTAGATGAATTATAAAATTATACCAGCAACATTTTCCGGATAAACGAAAGGATCGCGCCTCCGATGCTGCAGAACAGCAGAAATCCGTGGTTCGCATTGATCGCCTCCAGCGCCGCATAGCCGCCGTCCACAATCGGCTGTAAGCTGCCCGCATTCTTCGGCATCAGGTAGGCTGCCGGACCGGCTACTAATACCAGAACAAGGATGATTATAAACGGGATAAATCCGCGCCCCGTATCGTATTTTTGCAGCCGTACTTTACCACCCGCGTGCTTGCCAGACAGAATCCACAGGCACCAGATCGCGCCCATCAGTACCAGAAATACGCCAATCCCTACATACAGCCCCAGACCATAATTTTCCTCGGTAATCATAGTTCCGATATAGCCCAGATCGTCGCCGCCATACCGAAATGCCTTCGCATTCGCCCAGGTGATTCCCGCCATCAGGAGAAAGCTGGCTGCCTGCATCACGCGCGCCATCAGCACAACCACGCCGGTTACTCCGGCTGCCGTCACATCCAGCACGGACGGACCGTCATTTGAGTCACTCTGCGTATGCGCCTCACTGCGCTCCGCCGCCCGTCTGGTGCGCTCTGCCTCCCGGGACTGGCGTTCCAGTTCCCGCTGATGGCTGCGCTCCATCCGGTTTTTCTGACGCTCTGAGCGCTCCCGATCCGACTCCAGAGCATGAAGGCGTTTTTCCATCTGCTTCTGCTGTTTTGCATCCCGCTTATCCTCTTTCGCGCTGGAAGAAGAACGTCTCGCGTCCTGTCGTCTGCGCGATGCCGCTTCACGGTCACGGCGGGCATCCTCCTGTGCCTGGGATTGGCAGCGTTCATTATCGCGGCGCTCTTCCTCACGCTTCTGTGCGTCCTGACTCTGGCTGCTCCGCTTTTCCTGACTGTTTCGTTTCGATCCAGAGCCGGATTCCGCCTTTTTCTCATCCGATTCCATCCGAGCTGGATTCCGCTGTTCTGAATCACCGTCGTCATAGCTATTTTCCGGCTTTCTTCCCACCGTTTCCTGTTCTCGGCGTACTGTATCATTTACAAGCGGAGTTCCGCAGTTACTGCAAAAATTTCCAACTGCTTCCTGTCCGCATTTTGGACACTTCATTCTATGTTCTCCTTCCTCCAAACGATTCTTTCCATCCATTTCCGCACTCATTTCTGGCATTTGAAACACATTTAAACAATGTACATTTTTTGTAACTGTTCACGGGTAGGCACTTTTGGAACCGAAAGTGCCGTAAGAAAACGTGGTGGCAGCAGGAATTTGCCGTATTTAAATGCGAAGCCACGGCAAATTCCATTACTGGGCACGTATGCGTGAACAGTAACCATTTTTTCTCACACGGCCAGAACTTTATTTCCTGTTTCCCATGCCCAGCTGCCAGAACGCCACTGCACTCGCTGCTGCCACGTTGAGCGAATCCACGCCGTGTGACATCGGGATTTTCACGGTGTAATCGCACGCCGCGATCGTCGATGCCGCCAACCCGTCACCCTCGGTTCCGAGAATGATCGCTAATTTTTCTTCCTGCGAAAGCGCCGGATCCGCGATACTCACGGAACGGTCACTGAGCGCCATCGCCGCCGTGCGAAATCCCAGCTTCTTAAGCGTTTCCATACTGTTCTCCGCCCAGTCGCCCTTCGGAATGTACGTCCACGGCACCTGAAACACTGTTCCCATACTGACACGGCTTGCGCGGCGGTACAGCGGGTCACTGCATCCCGGTGTCAGAAGCACCGCATCCATAAAGAGCGCCGCCGCTGACCGGAAAATCGCCCCCACATTTGTAGGATTTTCTACATTCTCAAGAATCGCGATCCGTCTGGCACCTGCACAGATTTCCTCGATCCCCGGCATTTTCTTCCGTTTCACCGCACACAGCATCCCGCGCGTCAGTTTAAAGCCGGTCAGGCGCGTCAGCACATCAAATGGTGCTGTAAACACAGGCACTCCCGCACACACCGGGCGTTCCAGAATCTCCCGCCCTTCTGTCTCGATATGGCGTTCTTCCATCAGAAAAGAAACCGGCTCATATCCCGCGTCGAGCGCCCGCCCGATGACCTTCGGGCTTTCCGCAATGAAAAGACCTTCCTTTGGTTCATTATAATGAAATAACTGCCCCTCGCTCAGCCGGGCGTAGATATCCAGCTCCGGCGCTTCCAGGGTTGTAATTGAAATATGATTCATTCTGCTTTTCACCTTTTTTAATATGGTTTTCATGTTCTATCGAGTATACCACATTTCTTACAAAAAGGAAGTGCCGATTATGGACGCTGACATGAAATCATTCCTCTATTCTGCGCATTCTATCATCCTCTTTCCGATTTCGCTCCTATTTCCGTGTAAATCTATCTTCGGCAAAAGATTTTACTTTTTCATCCCTGTTTTCCATATCGCCTATCATAACGCTGAACCCCCGCTTTATGTCAATCATCTGGGCAAAGATTTCACACAAAGTTCAGAAATAAAAAATAGGTTCTGACACATCTACGTGGGACTTCCAAAACAAAAAAACCAGAACTGTCGACTAAATCAGCTACACAGTTCTGGTTTTTCTGTTACTTATAAGAAAAAAAGACTATTGTCAGCCCTCTCCTAGCGCCCCGCACACTCCATAATAATCCTCTCACACATCTCATACCCCAGCACTGAACTGTTCAGCGACAGTGTATAATTACTTGCCATCCCCCACTTCTGATCCGTGTAAAAGCGATAATTGCTCATACGACGCTTATCAATGTCTTCTGTCATTTTGATCGCTTCCTGTTCCGTAACATTGTATAAGCCGCAGATCCGCTTTACCTTCTCCGGCATATTTCCGTGTATAAATACGTTCAGGACGTCATCCCGATCTTTCAGAATAAAGTCCGCATTTCTACCTATTATCACGCACTCTTCTCTTTCCGCAATATCCAAAATGATCTTTCTCTGCGCTTCATAGATCATGTCTTCGACGGATCGTCCCATCTGGTCGCGCCCTGAAAACGCATAGGCAAATAATCCCTTCTTGGGTGACAATTCCGCATTCTCCTGGATATACTTCGGTGAAAATCCGGACTGCTCCGCAATCTGTCCGATCATCTCCTTATCGTAGTATTTCACACCCAGTTTCTGCGCCACTTCCATACCGATAAAACGTCCGCCGCTTCCAAACTCCCGGCTGAGCGTAATAATTCTTTTTCCCATTATCCTATCCTCTCTCCTTACTCCAAATGTTCCACTTTATTCGTTCTGATTTTCTTCAAAAACCCATATCCCACCAGGCAGGCGGCGAGCTCTGTGATCGGAAACGCCCACCAGATAAGCGAAACACCTGCCTGACCGTTCCTCACAAAGATTGAAAAGATGCCTGCCAACGGCAGAATAATCACAAACTGTCTGAGCAGCGAAATCACCAGCGACTGGATGCCACTGTTAAGCGCCTGATAAATGCCCTGATATGCCACATTGATTCCGGCAAAAATAAAGCTGATGGAAATGATTCTCATTGCCCCGATAAAGTATTCTCTGGACGATCCGGCATTAAATAATCCGGCAAACACCCCTGGGAAAACCTCTGTGATTGCCATGCCCACAATCATCAGAACAACCGTATAGAACAGTCCATATTTGATTCCATCCAGAATCCGCCTTCTGCTATGCATTCCGTATGCAAATGCGATGATCGGTGTGATGGCGTCGCGCAGACCAAACGCAAGGAACAATACAAACTGCTGTACTTTGTAGAAGAGTCCATACGCCGTCTGGGCGGAAGGATTGAATTTCAAAATCAGGTTCATCACATACACCATAATAGACATGAGCGCCTGCGCGATGATCGCCGGAAGTCCGATTGCGTAGATTTCCCTTATAATTCCGACATCCGGCTTCATATATGTGAAATCATGCTCAAACTCTTTGTTTAACTTCATATGAAAAACAACTAATAAAACCGCCGATATGACCTGCCCGATCACCGTTGCATAGGCAGCGCCCGCAACTCCCATCTCCGGGACAGGTCCAATTCCATAGATCATAATCGGGTCCAGAATGATATTTACCACTGCTCCCACAACCTGACCGATGGTCGAATAAAACGAACGCCCTGTTGCCTGCAATAATTTTTCAAACAAAGAGAAAAATACGATTCCAAACGAAATCACGCAGCAGATCCGAAGGTACTCCGTTCCCATCGAAATAACCTCCGGATCGACCGTCTGCGACGCGATATATGCGTTTACTCCAAAGAGTCCGAATAACAGACATACCACATAAATAATCACACCCAGAAACAGGCTGTTTCCGGCTGCCTTTGCAGCTTTTTTATTATTTCCCTGTCCCAGCATCCTCGCAAGAAGCGCATTCGTTCCCACGCCAGTTCCGATTCCCACTGCCACCATCAGCATCTGGATCGGGAACACCAGTGTCAGCGCATTCAGGGCGGCTTCGCTTCCTACCCTCATATTTCCCACAAAGGCGCTGTCCACGATATTGTAGACTGCCTGCAATGCCATCGATAAAATCATCGGTATGCCCATCTGGATCATGAGCTGATTTACCGGCATATCCTTCATCTTGTTGCTTTCTGCCATTTTAAATAAATCCTCCTTTTTTCCACATAAAAAAGTGTGCACCTATCTCATAAGCTGGACTTACGCTGATAGGCAACACACTTTTTAATGGCATTTTTATAAAATTTAATAAAAAATGCACCTTGGCACATTCTTTATGGAATAATAAAAAAAGAGTAGCAAAACTGGATTTACGCTCGTTTGCTACTCGTTTCGGTATTATTATATTTCCTGTTTTAAAAAAAGTCAAACCAAAAAATCACCTGTCGGAAACAGGAATTCTGGTTATTGGTTCACGGGCAGACACTTTGGGAACCGGCACTCCCACTCTCCGCTTCAACGCCTCAATATACAGCCCCGCAAACCGTCCCGGTGTCACGCGATTGTGAGTAATGTAACCGATCTCCATATAATCGTCCACATCAAGCGGAATCGCTACAATATTCGGTCCGTTCAGTTCCTCATTGATGACACCGCTGCAGATCGTATACCCATTCAGCCCGATCAGAAGATTAAACAGGGTCGCGCGGTCGGACACCAGGATGTCCTTGCGGCTGTCCAGCGTGCTGAGGATCTCCTCGGAGAAATAAAAGGAATTGTGCTCGCCCTGCTCATAGGACAGACGCGGATAAGGTTCCAAATCCGACAGGGTGATAGAACTGCGGCTTGCAAGCGGATTGGCCGCACCGATAAATACATGCGGTTTTGCCATAAAAAGCCGCGTAAATTTGAGGTCGTGTTCCCGCAGCGTCTTGCGGATCACCGTCTCGTTAAAACGGTTCAGATACAGCACGCCAACCTCGCTCCTAAGCTTCGCCACATCCTCAATCAGCTCATACGTCTGCGTCTCGCGGATACGGAAATCGTACTCTTCTCCGCCGTACTCGCGGATCAGATCGACAAACGCCTCAACGGCAAAGGAATAGTGCTGGGTGGAGACACAGAACTGGCGTTTCTGCGGCACAGCGCCAAAATAGCGCTCCTCGATCAGGTTTGCCTGCTCGATCACCTGTCTCGCATACCCCAGAAATTCTTCCCCGTCCGGGGAAATCACTACGCCCTTGTTCGTGCGGGTAAACAGGGAAAATCCAATCTCATGCTCCAGTTCCTTGATCGCCGCCGTGAGGCTCGGCTGTGCAATATAAAGTTTTTTTGCCGCCCCGCTGATGGTTCCGGCTGCCGCCACCTCCACCACGTATTTCAACTGAAGTAATGTCATGCCCTGTTCTCCATTCTTACTGATTTTCTGTCATTTCTTTCTGAACCGCATCTGCCACAGAATTACATCAGGATCAAATCCGCCTCTAACGCACCTAGTCCACAAATTTTTCCGTCTCTTTCAGACGAACCAGCGCTCTCGCCATCGCCGCGCGGGTGCTGTAATACTCGGAAATGCTCTGTTTCTGGCGCAGCCGCTCTTTCGCACGCTCTAATGCCTCCTGCGCCCGGATCCGGTCGATCTCCTCCGGTTTCTCGATCGTATCTGCCAGCAACATAACACGGTTGTTGGCGATCTCACAGAAGCCCTGCCCGACGACTGCCGCCTCCCACGGACCGTCCTCTGTCGCCTGGAAACGCATTTCTCCCGCTTTGACTGCCACGATCTCGCTCTCATGGTGCGCCATGACAGCCATCTCACCGTCCACCGCCGGAAGGATCAGACAGTGGCAGACTCCCTCATAGAATGTCCGGTTGCTGGATATGATTTTTACATGAAAATCTGCCATCCGTTCCTACGCCTCCTGTTTCTCTAACGCCTTCGCCTTTGCCACTACATCCTCGATCGTTCCGACATTGAAGAATGCTGCCTCCGGGTACGCATCCATCTCACCATCCAGAATTGCCTTAAAGCCCCTGACGGTATCCTTTAACGGCACATACTTGCCCGGTACACCGGTAAAGTTCTCCGCCACGTGGAACGGCTGGGATAAGAAACGCTGTATCTTTCTTGCGCGGCCGACGGTCAGCTTATCTTCCTCAGACAACTCGTCCATACCCAGAATTGCAATGATATCCTGCAATTCCTTGTATTTCTGCAAAATCTCCTGCACCCGTCTGGCCGTCTCATAGTGTTCTTCTCCGACCACATCCGGTTCCAGAATACGGGACGAGGATTCCAGCGGATCGACCGCCGGGTAGATACCCTGTTCTACGATCTTTCTGGAAAGAACCGTAGTCGCATCCAGATGGGTAAAGGTAGTCGCCGGTGCCGGATCGGTTAAATCATCCGCCGGTACATAGACTGCCTGGATTGAAGTGACCGAACCATCTTTCGTCGAGGCAATCCGCTCCTGCAGCTCGCCCATCTCATTCGCTAACGTTGGCTGATAACCAACCGCCGACGGCATACGCCCAAGCAGCGCTGAAACCTCCGAACCTGCCTGTACATAACGGAAAATATTATCGATAAATAGTAACACATTCCGGTGCATTTTGTCACGGAAATATTCTGCCATCGTAAGCCCGGTCTCTGCAACTCTCATACGGGCTCCCGGCGGCTCGTTCATCTGTCCAAACACGAGCGCTGTCTTTTCCAGAACACCGGATGCCTTCATCTCACTCCAGAGGTCATTGCCCTCACGGGAACGCTCACCGACACCCGTAAAGATAGAATAACCGCCCTGCTCCATCGCAATATTCCGGATCAGCTCCTGAATCAGGACTGTTTTTCCGACGCCCGCGCCGCCAAACAGACCGACTTTTCCGCCCTTGGAATACGGCGCCAGAAGATCAATCACCTTGATGCCCGTCTCCAGAATCTCCGCGACCGGGCTCTGATCCTCAAATGGCGGCGGATCCCGGTGAATACACCAGTGCTCCTCACCATCCAGCTTTTCTCCTCCATCTACCGTCTCACCTAAAACATTAAACAAACGTCCAAGCGTCTTTTCGCCAACCGGAACGGAAATGCCTTCTCCCGTCGGTGTTACCTTCATGTCACGTCTCAAGCCCTCGCTTGCCGACAGCATGATGCAGCGGACGATATTATTTCCCATGTGCTTGGCAGCTTCCATCACACACGTCTTTCCCTGATTTTCTACTGTGAGCGCGTCCCGGATCTCCGGAAGGGGACCGCTCTCAAATTTCACATCGACAACCGGACCGGAAACCTGGACAATCTTGCCTTCCGGCAGGCTGGTTTCAGTCTTTTTTGTCTCTGCCGCCTGTTCTCCCATCACACTCTCATCTCCTCTTCTCGTTCTCGTCTCTGTGCAGCCGCGCCGCCGCATACTTCGGTGATCTCCTGTGTGATCGCCGCCTGCCGCGCCCGGTTGTACATCGTATTCAAATCTTTTAAAAGTGCATCCGCATTATCCGTCGCCGCATCCATCGCCATCATACGGGCATTCTGCTCGCTGCAGAACGACTCAACCAGCGCGCCGTAGATAAATCCGGCTACATAGTTCGGAACGATCGCATTCATCGCTTCCTCCGGCGTTGGCCGGAGGGAAAACTCCTCCAGCCGCACATCGACCGGAATCGCCATTCCGTGCATATCCGGCTTGGTAATCGGAAGCACCCTTTTATCCTTCGCCACACTCTGCATCACATTTTCCATTCTTGTATACAGGACATGGATCTCATCCAAATCACCCGACAAATATCGTTCCAGAAGTATTCCAGCAATCCACCTTGCCCGGTTAAACGTCGGATCCTGCGCCGTATACTGGAAATTTTCTTCAATCGGGATGTGCTGGGAGGCAAAAAACTGCCGCCCCGTCTCACCGATGACAAACAGATGTACCTCGCGGGAAGGATCCTTTAAAAATGTATCCGCCATCTTCATGATGTTATGGTTATAAGCACCCGCCAGCCCTTTATCGCCGGAAATAACCAGCAGCCCCGTTTTCTTCGACTGGTGCCCTTCTTTTTCAAAATAGGGACTTTCCATGTTCGGCAGATGCCTCTGGATACGCCGGATGACATTTTGCAATGCATAGAAATACGGCTCCGTCTCTGCCAGTTCTTTTCTGGCCTTCTTTAATTTCGTCGAAGATATCAGGTACATCGCGTTCGTGATCTTGCGCGTATCCTGAATACTCCGGATCCGGTTCTGGATCTCTCTGAGTCCTGCCATCTTCCATCACCGCCTTACTGCTTATCCAGTTTTGCATCCGCTGTGGCTGCCTCCAGCGCATTTCCCTGTGCTTTCAGGAATTTTGCCTTGTACTCGCCCACCGCCTTCGCAATCTCGCGCTGGATATCCTCGCTGAGTGTCTTCGTCGTGCGGAGTGCATCGCCCACCTGCGGGTAGGAGCTTCTCATATATTCGTAAAGACCGCCCTGGAATGTCTTCAGCTTTTCCTTCGGAATATCTACCAGCAGATGGCTCGTCGCCGCATACAGAATCACAACCTGTTCTTCCATCGAAAGCGGATGCTCAAGCGGCTGTTTTAACAGCTCCATCAGACCGCTGCCGTAGGTAAGCTGTGCCTTAGTTGCCGGATCCAGATCGGAGCTAAACTGTGTAAATACTTCCATCTCGCGGTACTGTGCCAGGTCGATACGTACGCTTCCGGCTGCCTTCTTCATCGCCTTAGTCTGCGCTGCGCCGCCGACACGCGATACCGAAAGCCCTACATTGACCGCCGGGCGCATGCCCTCGAAGAACAGCGAACTTTCCAGGAAAATCTGTCCATCTGTGATGGAAATAACGTTGGTCGGGATATACGCCGACACATCGCCCGCCTGTGTCTCGACAATCGGCAGCGCTGTGATTGAACCACCGCCCTGCTCATCCGAAAGCCGCGCCGAGCGCTCCAGCAGACGGGAATGCAGATAGAATACATCGCCCGGATAGGCCTCACGTCCCGGGGAACGTTCCATCAGAAGAGACAGTGCACGGTACGCAACCGCGTGTTTCGATAAATCGTCATAGACAATCAGAACATCTTTTCCCTGATGCATGAAATATTCTGCCAGCGCCGTTCCTGCATACGGCGCGATATACTGTAAGGACGCCGGATCACTCGCCGTCGCTGCCAGCACGATGCTGTACTCCATCGCCCCGTGTTTTTCCAGTGTATGAACCAGTCTCGATACCGTTGAAGCCTTCTGACCGATCGCCACATAGATGCAGATCACGTCTTTTCCCTTTTGGTTCAGCATCGTATCCACCGCTATCGAGGTCTTACCGGTCTGGCGGTCGCCAATGATCAGCTCACGCTGTCCGCGTCCGATCGGGAACATCGAATCGATCGAAAGGATACCTGTCTCCATCGGGGTATCAACTGACTGACGCTCGATAATACCCGGCGCCGGTGACTCCACCGGACGGTATCCGGCTGCCTCAATCTCCCCTTTATTGTCGATCGGATTGCCCAGCGCATCTACAACACGCCCTAAGAATCCCTCGCCAACCGGGATACCTGCCATCTTGCCGGTCCGCATCGCGCGGCTTCCTTCTCCGATGGTGTTCGCATGTCCAAATAGGATGCAGCCGATCTCCTTCGACCGGATATCCTGTACCATGCCTCTCACATCGCCGTCAAACGCCACAATCTCACCGTACATCGCATGGTCGATTCCATCCACATAGGCGATGCCGTCGCCCACCCGGCTGACCGTTCCGATCTCACGGACCGAAATGTCGATTCCATCCAGATTTCCTTTCAGAATCCCGATGATTCCCTTCTGTGTAAGGAAATCACCCGAATCCGGCTCTTTTGCCAGATTCTTTAATTTATCTGCCAGCGCCCGTTTTCTTCCCTCCGTGCTCCAGTCATATTCCTCACTTCCGACCCGGAGGATAAAACCACTTCCAAGCTCCGGCTTTTCTTCCTTCACAATCCGGAGTTCCCGTCCCGGATATTTCTCCGAGAGAAATTTCCGGATTCCGGCTGCCTGTTTTTCATCCGGCTCTTTGACATATTCCAGCACACAGCGCAGATATTTATCCGGCTTTTCAAACGCCTCCGCTTCCTTAATCAGATCCGGCATCATTTTCATTGTCTGATCCTGTGCCAGCACCTCGATGATTCCCCGGACTGCCAGCGGAAACAGGCTACGAACCAGATCTTCCCGCTTCTCACGGGTCAAATCCGGATTTTCAAGCTCTGCCGGAAGCTGCGGTGTCGCAGCCAGTATCTCAGCCGCATGCTGCAGATCATCGACAGAAATCTTCTGCCTCTTTATTTCTTGTAAATAGACATCAAGTTTCTTCATTCTCCGTCGTACCCGCTTTCTTCAAAAACTCATCATAAAGAGCGCTGTCATCCGACTTCTTGTTCATCGAACCAGCCGCCGCGTCCAGAACCAGCGACAAAATTTCATGCTTCGCCTGTTCGAGCATCTTATCCTTCTCCCGGCGTGCATCCTCGCCCGCCTTACGGATGACTTTATCTGCCTCTTTCTGGGCGTTTTCAATCAGCTGGCGTCCTTCCTCACGTGCACTCGCACGCGCCGCATCCAGCACCTTGTTTTTCTCTACTTCTATTTCATCCTGGCAGGCTGCGTATTTCTCTTTCTCCGCCTGCGCTTCTTCCTGCATCTTTTTTGCCTCATCATACTTTTCCTGAATGGCTGCACTCCGTTTATCGATCACTTTGTTGATCGGCTTAAAGAGGAAAATACGGATAATTGCATACCAGATTAAAAGGTTGATGATCGTAAAAACCAGGTTGATGTCCAACCGTAACATAGCCTTGCCCCACCTTTCGTTTTCTATCGTATCAGCTTAAAAGAATAATAATCAAAAGGGCAATAACGAAACCATAAATAGCAGTTGCCTCGGCAAGTGCCGCACCTAACAATAGAATCTTTGTGATTTTTCCCTCTGCCTCCGGCTGTCTTGCGACTGCCTCAGTCGCCTTAGATGTGGCGATTCCGATACCAATTCCGGCTCCTGCGCCTGCAAGAACTGCCAGACCTGCTCCAATTGCAATGATTGTACCCATAATAAAGTCTCCTTTTTGTAATTTTCTATTTCTCTTCTATTACTCGATTGATTCCTTGATAAAAAGCCCTGTCAGAAAGACAAATACATACGCCTGAATCAGACCGTCAAAGATATCAAAGTAAGCGCTGAACAATACCGGAAGCCCTACCGGAAGGATGTATTCAATCAATTTCATGATGACGAACGCGCCCAGCACGTTTCCGAACAGTCGCATACACAGCGACAACGGTTTGATAAATACCTCCATGATATTGATCGGTGTCACGATGGCGATCGGCTCTGTAAAGCTCTTTAACCATCCTTTTAAACCTTTGACCCGAATCCCTGCTGTCTCAATCAGCACAATACTCATCAGCGCCAGTGCTGCCGTGACGTTCAAATCCTTGGTTGGCGGCTTGAACCCCAGTATACCAAGCAGGTTCGCCACGCCCAGGTACATCAGCACGGATGTCAGATACGGCGCATAGCCTTTTCCTTCCTCTCCGAGGATTCCCTCGCCAATGCCCTGCAGCCACGTAACAGCGTTCTCCAGAAGGAGCTGTCCGCGTCCGGGATGTTCAACTTTCAGACCGTGCGTCACAATCAGTGAAACCACGAGCACCACTGCCATCATGATCCATGTAACCACAACGGATTCTGATATGCCGATCCCGCCAATTGTAAAGGCTGTCTCACAGTTCAATTCTTTGATCAGGGTCGCACCCAGATCTCCCATACTGTCACTTCCTCTCTCCGGGTTGTTCTCCCGCGGCTGCCCCGGCTATTTTTTTCATTTCCCGATGCCGCCACGTGTTCTAGTTACTGTTCACGCATACGTGCCCAGTAACGTTTTCTCCTGTGTCTCCACATTCTTCCCGTCTGTTCCCGATCTTACTCCCAGAAATACAAATGGTAAAATTATATTTTTTTCCTATATCCATAGATAAAATGAATGGTGATAGTTATTGGTAATCGTTATTGTGGCTGGACATTTCTGGAAAAATACGATAAAGTGTGACTATATTTGGTAAATACACGTACAGATATAAAATCAGATAAACACTGTTTCAATCAGGCAGAAACAGTCCGGCATACAGAAAGGATTTCAACTACATACATGGATATCAGTTTCGACTACTACAAGGTTTTCTATGAGGTGGCTCGATGCCAGAATATTACCCAGGCGGCTTTGAATCTCTGCCTCACGCAGCCAACCGTAACAAAATACATTCATAATTTAGAAGATATGCTTCAGTGCAAACTTTTCAACCGCTCCCAAAAAGGCGTGACCCTGACCGATGAAGGGCGGATCCTGTTCCGCCAGATCAACCGTCCCTGCCAGCAGATGGGACGAGCGGAAGAGCTTTTAAAAGAATACACGAACAGTCAGAGCGGCAAGGTTTCGATCGGTGCGAGCGAGCTGACAATGCGCTTCTTTCTGCTTCCTTATATTGAACAATTCCAGCAGCGTTTTCCGAATGTGACCGTGCAGATTCATTCCAACTCTGCGCCGATCACCGCTTCTTCCTTAAAGGCCGGGGAAAATGACTTTGCCGTCATCATTTCTCCGATCCACGAGATCATGAAGGATCTGGATCTGGTTCACGTGATGCCGGTTGCCGAGTTCCAGGACATCGTCATCGCCGGAAACCGTTTTTCCGAGCTGCAAAACCGCACACTCTCTCTCGAAGAGCTTTGTATGCACCCACTTGTCAGCATGGAGTCCGGCACAACGACGCGGCTTTTTTGGGACAATCTCTTTGAGGAACAGGGGCTGGATCTGCGCCCGAGCATCGAAGTTTCTTCCAACGACCTGATCGCCCCGACCGTCTCCCACAATCTGGGAATCGGCTTTGTTCCCTCGGAATTTGCCCGGAACTACCTGCTCAACTACCGCGTGTTCCAGCTTCACCTAAATATCCCTATCCCGAAGCGCCAGATCCTCGTCTTGCAAAACCCGATGCGCCCGCTGACGCCGGCGGCACAGACATTTCTGGATATGCTGAAACAGCCGGTGCAGGAAAGTATAGGGAATGAACAGCCGATCTTGTTACACCCATAGGGATTTTCACTAAAAATACCCTGTCGGTCGGATTTTAATGCTCCTGACAGGGTATTTTTGTTTGTAATCTACAAGCTTCTAACCTCTTCATATAAATGAAAGTGATTTTTTCTAAATTCCAGAAGCCCTTCCCGCTGCATTTTCCCCAGCTCTGCCGACAGCGCCGACCGGTCCACACCCAGATAGTCGGCGAGCTGCTGGCGATTGAATGGGATATCAAATCTCTCGCTCTCATTTTTTACCGCCTGATCGGAGAGGTACGACAGAAGCCGTCCCCGGATGGATTTCGACGATGTATTGAAGATCCGGCGGGACAGCTGCAAGTTTTTCTGCGCCGAGATTGCAAGCAGGTTGCGGATAAGCTGCGTGTGATGTCCGCAAGAATTGGGACACTGCGACAGCATTTTTCCAACATTTAAAAACAGCACTTCCGTCACCTCCGCTGCAAACACATCGACCAGCAGCTTTTCCCCCGGCACGCACGCATATGTCTCCGCAAAAATCTGTCCCGGTTCTACCCGGTCTAGAATGCTGCGGTTGCCCCACAGATCATCGTTGACAATCATCACACTTCCGTGCATCACCACACCCAGAGATGTGACCGTATTCCCCGCGCGATAAATCATTTCTTCTTTTTCATAACTGCGTTCCTCCGCCCCCAGACAGGACAGCATCTCCCCGATTCCAGATTCGCCCGCGCCTCGAAACAGGGGGCTGCGGCTTAGAAGCTGCATTTCGAAGGGAGTTAAATTCAGGCTGGCGCCCGTTTTATAGTTTGATGCCATATAGATGTTGACCTTTCTGTTTTAACTAAGTGTTCTTATTATATCAAATATTTTTATATTTTTCTGCAATCTGATTTCCCGTTCTTGCACATCCATGCAACTTCTGCGATAATAGAAACATTCCTATATCAAATGAAGCTTTAAACCAGAAGATTTATTGGACAGGATATTTACATAAAGAGGAGACTTTCAAATGATCGAGCCAAACCAGCTTCTTCAGACATATATCCGCCAGTATCAGGCGGCAAGCAAGAAAAAAAGAAAGACCAGTTCCCGCCCCCGCGATCTGAGCGAGCGGACCAACCGGCTGTTTAAAACTCTGAAACGCACCAAACCGACACAGGTCACCAGCCTCTCGCTGGAGGAATGGCACCGCCAGATCAAAAATCTGGCTTATTTTGCGTACCGTTCGCACAACGATGCTGTCACAAAGCTCATTGAAACCAGCCTGCTGCCACAGCTCATCCGCCTGGATGAGGCAATGTTTCTGCCCGCCCAGCGCGATGATATTTCCGTGGATTTTCTGAATTATCTGGAAACAGAATTGGATGGTCAGCTCTGCACGCAGACACTTCTGGAGCTTTACCAGATCTATAAGCGCTACGTCATCCAGTATAAAATCATGGATCTCGTCCCATCCCGCCCAGAGCTGGAATTTCCGGAGACTATGGCGATGAACCGCCGTTTCATTCTCCACATCGGACCGACCAACAGCGGCAAAACATTTCACGCGCTGGAACGCTTAAAAACAGCGAAAAAGGGCACTTACCTCGGTCCGCTGCGCCTTCTGGCGCTTGAGGTATATGAAAAAATGCACGACTGCGGCGTTCCCAGCACCATGCTGACCGGTCAGGAGTGTATCGCCGACGATGACAGCCGGATCACAGCTTCGACGATCGAGATGGCAGATTTCTCCGAGGAATACGATATTGCCGTGATTGATGAGGCACAGCTGACCGCCGATCCAGACCGCGGGCATTGCTGGACAAAGGCGATTCTGGGACTGAAAGCTCACGAAATCCATGTCTGCATGAGTCCCGCCGCTGAATCTGCTGTCACACATCTGATCCATCTGTGCGGCGACAGCCTTGCCATCTGCCGGTATCAGCGCAAAACTGCGCTCATCTGTGAGGACACGCCATTTTCCTTCCCGGAAAGTGTTCTTCCCGGCGATGCACTCGTCGTATTTTCCAAAAAATCTGTGCTGGATGTGGCGGGACGTCTGGAAGAAGAAGGTATCAAGGCAAGTGTTATATACGGAAGCCTGCCGCCGGAGATCCGCCGCCGCCAGATGCAGCTTTTTACCAGCGGCAAAACCAAGGTGGTCGTCGCCACCGACGCGATCGGCATGGGACTCAACCTGCCTGTCCGGCGTATCGTATTCGTCCAGACCCAGAAATTTGACGGTACCACCCGGCGCGGTCTGACCGTACCGGAGGTCAAGCAGATCGCCGGGCGCGCCGGACGCTTCGGACTCTTTGACACCGGCTACGTCAATGCGATGGGGCAGGAATCCCTCGATTATATCCGGGAACAGCTTACTCAGGAGGAAGAACCAATCGAAAAAGTCAGCCTCGGTTTCCCACAGATTCTCCTCGATCTGGACGAGCCGCTGGACGTTATCATCAAAGTCTGGAAATCCGTTGAGCCGACGCCTCCGTTTGAAAAGGTCAGCGTCGATGAGATTTTAAGCCTTTATGCGCAGGCAGAACGCTACAGAGACGATATCTACGGATTCGATGACAAACGGATTCTCTACCGCATGATCAGCTGTCCGATCGATATCAAGGATCATCAGGTTGTCCTGCAATGGCTGCGCTACTGCAAGGATTACCCGGCGGACAAACGCCTGAAACACCCGGACAAAGGCGCCGGCTCCAAGCTGGGGCTGCAGAAATACGAAACATATTACCGCAAGCTCGACCTCTACTACCAGTTCTCCCACCGTTTTGACAAGATCATCGACGAGGACTGGCTCGAACAGGAACGCAGCCGCACTGAAGGCACGATCATGCAGTATTTGTCCAAGGGCAAAAAAAGCTATATCGCCCGCTGCCAGCGCTGCGGACGGATGCTGCCGGTTGGATATCCTTTTAAGATTTGTGAGCCGTGTTTTCATCACAGTTCCATTATCGATTAGCCCCTGATTTTACCGTTTTACGTTCCGGCTGTTCAACACCACCAATGCCATAAAAGAATCTTTATTCTGAGGTGATGATATAATAACGGAAGATGCCATGACAACATAGGGGATACTGTTTCGGGGCAGCGCATGACGTGCTGCCTCTTTTTTCGAAATTTATGCTATAATACAGAAGGAGGGAATCAAATTTTAGGAAAACAAGGAGAATTTCAATATGTATGATGTGTTAATTATCGGCGCCGGTCCCGGCGGTATCTTTTCTGCCTATGAGCTGATGGAACGTAAACCGAATTTAAAGATCGCTGTTTTTGAGGTAGGACATCCGCTGGAGCACCGTAAATGTCCCATTGATGGTGATAAAATCAAGTCCTGTATTCACTGCAAATGCTGCTCCATCATGAGTGGATTCGGCGGAGCCGGTGCATTTTCCGATGGAAAATACAACATCACCAATGATTTCGGCGGCACTCTCTATGAGTATATCGGAAAGAAGACAGCCATTGAATTAATGGAATATGTGGATGGAATCAACCTCCGTTTTGGCGGGGAAGGCACGAAGCTATATTCCACTGCGGGAACAAAATTCAAGAAAACCTGTATGCAGCACGGCCTGCATCTTCTGGATGCTTCGGTCCGCCATCTGGGTACGGATATTAATTATATTGTTCTGGAGCACCTCTATGATCATCTGAAGAATAAGGTGGATTTCTATTTTGACTGTGCCATCGAAACCGTGGAGAAAACGGAGAAGGGTTACAAGGTTTACAGCGATGATACAACCTTTGAGGGTACGAAATGTATCATTTCCGCCGGCCGAAGCGGCAGTAAGTGGATGCAGAAGGTATGCAAGGACCTGGATATCCATACGAATTCCAACCGTGTGGATCTGGGGGTCCGGGTTGAACTGCCGGCTGAGATCTTTTCGGATCTTACAGATGAACTCTATGAGAGCAAGATCGTGTATCGTACGGAAAAATACGAGGATTATGTGCGCACCTTCTGTATGAATCCCAAGGGAGCTGTGGTAAATGAGAATACCAACGGCATCGTAACGGTAAATGGTCACAGCTACGAGGATCCTGCGAAGCAGACCCATAACACGAACTTTGCCCTTCTGGTAGCGAAACATTTTTCAGAGCCCTTCAAGAATTCCAATGAATATGGAGAGAGTATTGCAAAACTCAGCAACATGCTGGGCGGTGGTGTAATTGTGCAGCGTTTTGGAGACCTGATCCGCGGAAAAAGAAGCACGCAGCAGCGAATCAATGAATCTTTTACGGTTCCAACCCTCAATGCGGCTGCCGGTGATCTGAGCCTGGTTCTCCCAAAACGGATTCTGGACGGTATTATCGAGATGATTTATGCCCTGGATAAGGTGGCACCGGGTACGGCGAATGATGACACTCTTCTCTATGGAGTGGAGGTAAAATTCTACAACATGGAGGTGGAAGTGGATCACAACCTGATGACCTGTCATGATGGACTCTACGTCATCGGTGACGGCAGCGGTATTACCCATTCCCTTTCCCATGCATCTGCCAGCGGTGTCTATGTGGCACGGCAGATCGCGGAGGCAATTTAATAATAAACGGTCAGAAATGTCTATTAAAAATGGATAAGATGCAGCCCCTATCGTCTGCCATCTTATCCATCTCATTTCACTTCTTTCGCTTACCAACATCTCATTCAGATGCATTTTCCTTGATTCCCACTCAGATCCCCAACTTCCGAAACAACGCATACAATTCTTCTGCCTCGTCCATCGAAGGTTTCCATCCATATTGTTTTAAATCGACGCGGTCACCATCCTCGGTGGAGTCCACTCGTATTCCATCCTGTTCCAGCAGTTTTTTCTGCTGTCCCGGATAGTCGAACGCCGCTGCGCCGCTTAGAAAGCCCTTGGAATTAATCACCCTGAATGCCGGGACATCGCCCAGACGGTTGGTGCGGAGCGCATATCCCACCTGACGGGAATGGCGCGGTGCACCGCACAGGAGCGCGATCTGACCGTAAGTCGTCACGCAGCCGTCCGGAATGCGCTTAAATACTTCTTCCATTCTCCGATAGATGTCCATAATTATTTTCCCAGCACCTCGTCCGCATGGTCAAGTGCTGCCTCGATATTCGGGCAGAAATGATCGCGTCCGATCATATCCACAAATCCTGCCTTCTCCATCACGTGCATCGGCTGCTCGTTGACATGGGACAAAATCAATGTGACGCCGTTCTTCTGGCAGCGCTCATAGAGGGCAACCATCGAATTCATCGCTGTACTGTCAACTGCCGGAACAGCACGCATACGAAGAACCAGGCATTTCGTCTCCTCGCGGGTTTCAATCTGGTTGATGCGGTCTGCTGCACCGAAGAACAGTGGTCCTGTAATCTCATAAACAGCCAGTTCTCTCGGGATCTCCCGCAGACGTGCCTGTTCTTTCATGGCTGCTTCTTCATCTTCTGCAGCTGCCGCTAAGAGCTGTGCCTCTTCCACTGAAAGCTCTTTTCCGGCTTTTTTCGCTTTTCTTACTTCCTGCTCTTTGCGCTTCTGCTCCTCTACTTCTTCGACATAGAGCCAGCTTCTGACGCCCGTCTCATCGCTCATCCGCTTCATAAACAGCAGGCAGGATAACAGCATACCGATCTCGATCGCTACAACCAGATCGAAGATAACGGTTAAGAAGAATGTCAGCACCAGAACCGCAATATCACTCTTCGGAGCCGTCTTGGTCAGACGGACGAAGGTTCTCCACTGACACATATTGTAGGCAACCATAAACAGGATTGCCGCGATGGTCGGCATCGGGATCCAGCTTGCACACGGCATCAGAACTACCAGTATCAGAAGCAGGACAACCGCATGAACCATGCCTGCAACCGGGGTACGGCCGCCATTTTTGACATTGGCTGCGGTACGCGCGATCGCGCCCGTCGCCGGAATACCGCCAAACAGGGCGGAAATAATATTACCCGCGCCCTGTGCCACCAGCTCCGTGTTGGAACGGTGTTTTCCGCCGATCATGCCGTCCGCTACCACGCAGGAAAGCAGAGACTCAATCGCCGCCAGAACTGCAATCGTAAACGCATCCGACAGGGAACCCTGAATCACATCGTAGCTAAACACCGGCAAACGGAACGCCGGAAGCTTGTTGCTGACCGTGTAAAGGTCGCCGATCGTATTCACATGCAGCGGCAGGAATTTTACCATTAAAATACCTGCAATAACCGCTACCAGCGATCCCGGAATTTTTTCCGTGATCATCGGCATCACAATCAGAATCGCCAGACACACCACGCCGACGATAATCGCGTTCAGGTTGACACTTCCGAATCCAGCTGCGAACGCTTTCAGCTTCTGCATCGTCTCGATCGTCTCCATGCCTGCCGGATAGGTTACGCCAAAGAAATCCTTCAACTGACCGATGACGATCGTCACCGCGATACCGGAGGTAAAGCCGGTCGTGATTGTAAACGGAATAAACTTAATCAGTGAACCAAAATGGCAGAATCCCATGATAACCAGGATGATACCTGCCATGATCGTTGCAATTGCCAGCCCTTCCACGCCGCTCTTCGCCACGATACCTGCCACGATCGTTGCAAATGCCGCCGTTGGACCTGCAATCTGTACCTGGCTGCCCCCTAAAAATGAAATCACAAATCCGGCTGCAATCGCCGTGTAGATACCCTGTTCCGGACCTACCCCCGAAGCCAGCGCCAGCGCGATCGAAAGTGGCAGCGCGATGATCGCTACGATGATACCCGCTACCACATCTGACATCAGCTGTGCGCCGGAATACTTCTTCAATGTTGTAAACAACATTGGACGTATTTTTTCCATACCTCAAACTCTCCCTTTTTCTTCCCAACTTAAATTAAATAAAAAATAATTGCCAGCCCTAAAAAGAACCGACAATTACCTATTATACAGCAAACTAAGGGTGTGTCCAGTTTTTTCGAAGTTTTAACACAGAAATGCTTCCGACTTGTTACTGGGCACGTATGCGTAAACAGTAACGCAGACTTCTAGATAAGCAGTTGTTAAATTTCTTGGTTGTGATTTTTTTGTCAAAATGACGGATTTGTAAAATTTCTGTCACAAACTTCCGGCTATTTTTTCGATTGACTTTCCTTTAAAAAAGTCTATAATTCGTACTTGTAAAAAGCATTGAGCAGGACACGATTTCCAATTCTCCACGTTTTCAGAGAGCTGCCGGGCGATGAAAGACAGTAACGCCGATGGAAATTATCCCCTGTGAGCTGATCGGACAAACGCATGCAGGATACCAGTAGTCCGGTCCGGATTCCTACCGTTAAAGAGGAACATATTCAGAATGATGGATATGGCTGAGAGATCGGCTTTACAGCCGGTAAAAGAAGTGGTACCGCGGATGCTTATGCCTCCGTCTTCTTGAACTTTTAAAAGTTTCAGGAGGACGGAGGCTTTTTTGTTTCCCCGCTCCCGAAACTCCGGCAAACTGCCGGGACACTAAAAACCATTTGACCTATGGGAATGGAGGTATCTTTATGAACACATTAGTTATCGTAGTTATCGCAGCCTGTTGTCTGGCGGCTGGTTATCTGCTCTACGGCAGATGGCTCGCCCATAAATGGGGCATTGATCCAAACGCCAAAACACCGGCCGTCACAAAAGAAGATGGTCAGGACTATGTTCCGACCGATGGCTGGGTTGTATTTGCCCACCAGTTTTCATCCATCGCCGGTGCCGGTCCTGTCACCGGTGCTATTCAGGCGGCTGTCTTTGGATGGGTTCCGGTCTTTCTCTGGATCATCCTCGGCGGCATCTTCTTCGGCGCTGTTACCGATTTTGGTGCCCTGTACGCCAGCGTTAAAAATGAAGGCAAATCGATGGGACTTCTGATTGAACAGTACATCGGCAAAACCGGTAAAAAGCTGTTCCTTCTGTTCTGCTGGCTCTTTACTTTAATTGTAACCGCCGCATTTGCCGACATGGTTGCCGGTACATTCAATGCATATGAGACAGTAGACGGCGTGACCAGCTTATCCGCCGCCGCAACTGTCAACGGCGCAGCCGGAAGCATTTCCCTTCTGTTCATTGCCTTTGCCGTTGTATTTGGACTGATTCAGAAAAAGGCTCAGTTCCATGGCTGGAAACAGACCATGCTCGGACTTGTCTGCACGATAGCTGCTTTCGTCATCGGCATGAACTGCCCGCTCATTACCACCAAGGCAAACTGGTCCTACATGGTATTCGCTTACATTTTCCTCGCAGCCGTTCTTCCTATGTGGCTTTTGATGGAACCGCGTGACCTGATGACAACCTTTATGTTTGCCGGTATGATTATCGGTGCCGTCGTTGGACTGCTTGTCGCACATCCGGCAATGAACCTGGCGCCTTACACTGGTTTCCACAATGAGAAATCCGGTGACCTGTTCCCGATTTTGTTTGTAACCGTTGCCTGCGGCGCCGTATCCGGTTTCCACAGCCTGGTTTCCTCGGGTACTTCCTCCAAGGCAATCACCAATGAAAAGGATATGCCGAAGGTTGGCTTCGGCGCTATGCTTTTGGAAAGTTTACTGGCTGTCCTGGCTCTGTGCGTTGCCGGTGCTGCCGCTTCCGCTGATGGCACGCCTGCAGCCGGTACTCCGTTTGCTATCTTCTCCTCCGGTGTTGCCGGATTCCTGGAGATGTTCGGCATCCCGGTTTACGCTGCCCAGTGCTTTATGACGATGTGCGTCTCCGCACTTGCCCTGACAAGCCTGGATTCCGTTGCACGTATCGGACGTATGTCCTTCCAGGAGCTGTTCAGTGTCGATGACATGGAACACGCCGAAGGATGGAGAAAACTTCTCTGCAACAAATATTTTGCAACGGTTATCACCTTGGTATGCGGCTACATTTTAACCCAGATTGGCTAA
>ERZ780203.512-NODE-512-length-42573-cov-5.803260_pt1 | contig 42573 bp, 40 predicted proteins | sample MGYA00511168_ERZ780203 | MGnify/ENA primary metagenome ERZ780203 (study PRJEB29588, sample SAMEA2156577) | human gut metagenome | biome: human gut; feature: human-associated habitat; material: faeces | place: Denmark | collected 2008/2010 ...
TTACTAATCGGTCGAGGGCTTATCCAGGAAGGTCAAGTGAAGATTCAAAGGTTGATGAAGTTCAATATGTGGTTTTGAAGGTATGTGTGAGTAGACCAGGCAGAGATGTCTGGCCTTTTTATTTTGCGCGAACAACGAGCTAAAGTCCGCGCCTACGCGAGGCCTTGGCGACTGTCGCGATATGACAAGAGGAAGCTTGCAAAGTGTGTTTTCATTTTTTTATCAGGAAGGTCTTTGATACTTTCTGTTAAATAAAAAAAGCACGATGTGCTAATGATGTGCACTCGTGCAAAAATGAAGTTTGTCGGAAAAATGAAGATTATTGGAATCGACCGTGTGAGGCATCCATGAGATCAGCGGCATCAATAGACATCCGACAGCAGCAAAAACCACAGAGGCAGAGGGGATGCACTGAGCAGATTTACATGCTGTCTGGATATCTGGAAATTATTTCTGGATAAATCCTTTTTGGATCGCATCCTGGATCATCTGATCGGCAAGCTCGTACAGGCGCTCAGAGCCGAGTTTTGTCTTTGCATGGCGGCCATAAACCTGTGCGGAAGTGGTCTGGTGCTGCTTCCAGTCATCGCCGTTGTTACTGTGGTTTAGGAGGAGCGGCTGGATATTATCCATGGCGTGAGCGTATCTGGACTCTGGAGTTTCGCAGTATTCAAACTCATCAAAGAGTGCGGTGAGATCCTTTTTCTGGTCGTCTGGCAGAATAGAAAAGATCCGTTCCTTTGCGGCATCTTCGCGGGCTTTTTGGGACTTTAATCCTTCTTCGTCGTATGCGAAAGTATCTCCGGCATCGATCTCGACGATATCGTGGATCAGGCACATCAGCATGACTTTTGCAATATCAACGGGTTCATTTGCATATTCGCGCAAAAGATATGCCATGATCGCCATATGCCAGGCATGTTCAGCATCATTTTCACGTCGGCCGTGACCGGAAAGATGCGTCTGGCGGAAAATATTTTTCTCCTTATCGATCTCCAGTGTAAAGTCGAGCTGCTGCTTTAAACGTTCATCCATGATTGATCTCCTCCATATATGTATATAGAATTGCTGTTGGGAATGACCGGTAAACCTGCAATGCTTACCGGTAAGTTCCTTTTATGATATCAGTATATCCGAAAAATGTACAGCATGAAATCATGTACTTTAGTGGGAATGGTTCGCGACCAAAGCAGAGTACAGTAATTCTGAGAAGAATTGGTGAACTTATGCCGATTGAAATTACACATCGGATTTCATGTGTGTTCAGCGTGAATTCCAGGCAGGAGAGGAGCAGCGAGCTGATGATCCGGGGCTGGAAAGCTGCAAAAAGAAAGTGTAGAAATTTTTCAAAAAATATGAAAAAATGGGTTGACAGATGCGAAATCATATTATATAATAGCACTGTTCTTAAGGAACAGCTCAAGAACAAAGGAAATATTCCTCGATAGCTCAGTCGGTAGAGCACGCGGCTGTTAACCGCGCTGTCGTAGGTTCGAGTCCTACTCGGGGAGTTTTAATTTAATATCTGGCCCCATGGTCAAGCGGTTAAGACATCGCCCTTTCACGGCGGTAACACGAGTTCGAATCTCGTTGGGGTCATTTATGGCGACATAGCCAAGTGGTAAGGCGTGGGTCTGCAACACCCTGATCACCAGTTCAAATCTGGTTGTCGCCTCTAAGGAATCATCGAAAGATGGTTCCTTTTTTTGTTTTACAAGAATTTTCGGAATTTTAACTGTTTGATTAGCTGTGAAGTAAGATGCGCTATCCGATTTTCACATCTTCTGCTATAATAGAATCATTCACGAAACGGCATTTTAAATAGCCGCGACAAAATTATTTTATAATATGGAGGAAGCGAAAATGGCAGAAAAATTACAGGAATACAGCCTGACCTGGGAAGTAACGAATGAGATGACGGCAAAGCGAATCGGAAGCGCAGGTTCCCAAATTTTGTCTACTCCGAATATGGTGGCCCTGATGGAGGCGGCAGCGCTGGAACTGGCGAAATCGTATCTGGAGGAAGGACAGACGACGGTCGGAGCGGAGATTCACTGCCGCCATCTGGCGCCGACGCCGGTGGGAATGAAAGTAACAGCGACTGCAAAACTCCGCAGCATTGAGCGCCGGAAAATGTGGTTTGATATTGAAGTAAACGATGAGAAGGGCAAATGCGGCGAAGGGTCCCATCTGCGGATCATGGTAAATTCAAAGGCGATGAGCGACAAGGCTGCGAGCAAGGCGGAATAAGGAGTATCAGGTTTAAGTATCATGCACGGATTTTGCTGTTCTGGAATAAGGGGGAGCGGCAAAATCAGTTTGTGGTATGCCATGCGTGTGAATAGAGATAAAGAAAGGTTACTGGTCACGTGTGTGTGCAGCAACATAGAAAGAGAGGCAGTGGTGCGGACAGAAACGATAGGGTGGATCATTGGCATTTTGATTGCGGCAGCGCTTGTCTGGTGGATTTACCGCAAAATAAAGAGGAAAATGCGGCAGCTGGCGAGTACGCCGGAGGTACAGGTGCTTCGGTATGTGGCAAAGCATTTATCGGAAGGTGATTTGACGCAGCCAGATGCATCCAAACCGTGTTCGCTGGCGGGAATGGACCGGCTGTGCCTGCCGCAGATTGCAAAAGATTTCCCGGAGTTTAACTGGAGCGAGTGGAAGGCTCAGATCGAGACAGAATTGCGAAAAAAACTGGAAAAAGAGTATCAGAAGGTACATATCCACCGGACGGTCATCAGCCGCTATCAGAAGGAAAAAGGACTCTGCCGGATTCTGTGTGAGTCGGCGGTCGAGTATGAGGAAATGACTGAATATGAGAAAACGCCTGAGATGCAGTCAGAACTGCATTCGAATCTGATTCAGACGGTTTATGAGACGGAACTGGTATATGTCTATGAGGATGCGAAAACAGCAGGGGCAGCGGTTTCGCTTATCTGTCCAAACTGCGGTGCACCGATTCAGAAGCTGGGGTTGAAAAAGTGTGAATATTGTGGTTCCGTGCTGGAAGTCCAGAATAAGAAGGCATGGAGACTGCTGGAGATGCGGGAAAAGTAAGCGGGTGATCTCACGGTAGAATCTGGTGATGGGGAGAGAATGCTCCCGGATAAATTGCAGAAGAGTTTTATATGGGGCAGGAGCTTCCTGATGGCTGCCGCGAAAGCGGACAACCATGCAGGTGGTTTCCTGCCATTTGTCTGTGCTCGGAACGGAGGGAGCTTCCGGCAAAATGCCGACACCGACCGTTCCAGGCCAGACCGCTGTTTCAGTCTGAGACTTGTCGAACTGGCGGATGGAAGTTTCAAGATCCAGATGGGAATGCAGCATTTATTCAGTTTCAACTGGATGTAAAGTCATAATCAGCTTTTCCGGATGCCGTCTAATCCACCGCAATGCAATCAGGCAGATGGCAACGGAGATGAGAGATCCGATCGGCGCTGCGAGTCCCATCGGATACAGTGTTTCTGGGAAATAGCGGCAGGCGAGCCATGCGAGCGGGATGCGCGCTACCACGATCGAGATGCAGTTGTGCAGGAACGACAGCCCGGACAGTCCGCAGGCGCAGAAGAAACCGCTGCAGCAGAAATGGATACCGGCGATCATGCAGTCCAGCACATAGCTCTTTATATACTGGGTTCCGAGTCGGACAACCTCTGCCTCATCAGTAAAGAGGGAGACGGCGGCACCGGCAGCAAACTGCATGGCGATTGCGATGATCAGCCCGAAAGAAAATGTGATGCAGATCGCGTAGCGCAGCGTCTGACGGGCACGCTCAGGTTTTCCGGCGCCTAGGTTTTGAGCGGAGAGGGCGGAAACCGTGGAGAGAAGCGAGGATGGAACCAGAAACAGGATTCCGATCAGCTTTTCAACGATTCCGACCGCCGCCGCATCATTTAATCCGCGCTGGTTGGCAAACATGGTAATAACCAGAAAAGAAACCTGTATAAAGCCGTCCTGAACTGCAACCGGGATTCCGACCTGCAGGATAGAGGCTATGGTAGTCTTATGTGGATGGAGGTCACGGAGACGAAAACCCGGAAACATCCGTTTTTTAATGATTACGACCAGGGCGATCAGGACACTGCACATCTGTGACAGGGTCGTGCCGAGCGCCGCGCCGGACGGACCGAGCGAAAACACGCCCATTAAAAGGTAATCAAGCGCAATATTGATAATACAGGCGATTGCAACGAAATACATCGGACTTTTGGAGTCGCCCATGCCGCGGAAAATAGAGCTGATGATATTGTAGGCGGTGATGAACGGGATGCCGGCAAAGCAGATCATCAGATATGCCGCGGTGCCGTTTACCGCTTCCTCCGGGACAGACAGCAGCCTGATAATGCCGTGAACCGCCGTCAGCAGAAGTCCGGTCAGAAGAATGGACAGACCTGCAAATAAGGAAATCGTGTTACCGATGCCGCGCGCCGCAAGCTTCCGGTCACCCGCGCCGACCGCGCGTCCGATGAGAATCGTTGCGCCCATCGCCAGACCAACGATCATAACCGTCAGCATATGCATGACCTGACTGCCGACCGAGACCGCCGTCGTCCCATCCACGCCTCCAAACTGCCCGATAATAAACAGATCCGCCATGCCGTAGAGTGTCTGCAAAAAATAAGATAACAAATATGGCAGGGAAAAATAGATAACTGTTTTCAGCACACTGCCGGAGGTGAGATTCTTTTCCATGAATAAATCCTCGTCTTTCTGGTAAAAATAGATGATCCTGCCGTCGGCCGTCAGAAAAAAACGCCGCAGAAATCGTTTTCTGAGTATAGTTTATCAGAAATAACTATAATGTCTACAATAATTATAGAGTCAAGGGAAGAAAATCCTTGTTTTTAAGTAGGAAATTTGTGGTATAATATGAGCACTTAGCGAGGTGTTTTCGAGCTTAGTGCGAGTCATACCTAAATACTTAATGAAGCAGAGCCAAAGGCGATAGCTGAATTTAGTATTTATGGTATAATATGAGAAGGCAAATAAAACCCACTTTGATTTTACACAGGAGGTTTCATGAGTTTAGAGTTTAAAAAAATTGAAGTTAACAGTATCCAGGAGATGCTTCCGTTTTACGCGATGCGCCACAATATGACGTGCGACAGCGTATTTCTGGAGAGCTATGTCTGGAAAGATTATTATAATGTCCGTTATGCAATCTGGGAAAATAAGGCGCTTTTATGGCTGATGGAGAATGAAGGACGTTGTTTTTCCGCGATGCCGCTGTGCCGGGAGGAAGACCTGCCGGGGGCGTTTGCGGCGATTGAGGAGTATTTTAATGAAGAACTGGGATATCCGCTGGTTATCAATCTGGCGGATGAGTATGCAGTGAAATATTTAAATCTGCCGGAGGACAAATATCTGGTGGAAGAGCAGGTCGATTCGAGGGATTATCTCTACAACGGCGATGCGATGCGTTCCCTGGCGGGAAAGAAACTGCATAAGAAGAAAAACCGCGTCAACGCATTTAAGCGCGAATATGAGGGGCGCTATGAGTACCGCCGTCTGTGTTGTTCGGACAGCCACGATGTCTGGGTTTTTCTGGACCGCTGGAGACAGCAGAAGGGCGAGGAGGTCGAGGAACATCTCGATTATGAGGTAAAGGGCATTCACGATATTCTGAAAAACTGTTCAGAATTCAGCATCCACATGGGCGGCGTGTATATCGACGGTCAGATGGAGGCATTTACGATCGGAAGCTACAATCCGGTGGAACATATGGCTGTTATCCATATTGAGAAGGCAAACCCGGAGATCAACGGTCTGTACCAGTTTATCAACCAACAGTTCCTGATAGAGGAATTTCCTGAGGCTGAGTGGGTCAACCGCGAGGACGATATGGGCTTAGAGGGACTCCGGAAGGCGAAAATGACGTATTATCCGGCGGATTATGCACGCAAATATCTGGTAGAACAGCTGTTAAACGGCAGCAAGGGCTATCACTGGGCGGAGCAGATCGCCAATACGACGGCGGGAAGTGTGCTGACGTATCTGGATGCGGAGGATAAGGACGAGACGAAGCATCTCTGGCATATGTGTTTCCCGGAAGATTCGGAGAGTTTTATCGAGTATTATTATAAGGAAAAGACGAAGGATAACGAGATTCTGGTGAAAAAGGATAATGGACTTCTGATTTCGATGGTGCAGTACAATCCGTATGCGGTGAAGCTGCGTGGACGCCTCTGGAAGCTCGATTATCTGGTCGGGGTGGCGACCGAGGAGAGCCGCCGCCGCGAGGGACATTTCCGGGACGTATTTGTGAAAATGCTTCACGACGAGGAGGCAGCCGGAAAGCCGATCACGTATCTGGTTCCAGTCAACCCGGCTGTGTATGCGCCGATGGGATTTACCTTCATCGGAAATGTGGCATCCTATGAGCTGACCGAGAAGGCGAAACAGACGCTGACGCGCACGGTGTGCCAGGATACTCCGGAGGACTGCGGGCGGGCTGCTGTCTATATGGAACAGTGGCTGGGCGCACGGTATGAGATGTATACGCGCCGGGATGCGGCGTATGTGAGCCGTCTCATCAAGGAGCTGGCTTCTGAAAATGGCACGTTGGAATTCCTGGAACAGGACGGCAGGCTGGTTGGCCTGGATGCCTACTGGGGCTGGGAAGTCCGTGAACACCGGCTTTTGTATGCGGAGGACGCATACACGGTCAAGACGGGCGAGAAGCCGTGGAATATGGCGCGCCTGACGAATATCGGGGCGCTGCTGGCGGCATTTGGCTTAAAACAGGCAGAGCAGCAGGGAGAAGAAAAACGTATGCTCACACTGGGCATCCGTATGAATGATCCGATTCTGGAAATGAACAACGGTGAGTTTGTCTGGACGATTGGGGAGACAGGTTCCAGCCTGAAGGCGCGGAAGCCGGAGCCGGATACCTGCGGCTGCACGGAAAATGTTTCCATATGGCTGGAGACGAAGCCGGAAGAGCTGGTGAGCTGGCTGTTTGGCTGCCGGAAAGCGGAAGAAATCTGGGGCGGACAGCTTGAAAATAAGGGGCTGGCAGAGATTCTGGCACAGGTGGATACGGTGAACGGCGTGTATCTGGATGAGATCGTGTAGAGTGCGTGCTGTAATTGTATAGGATAGAGAATGTGCTGATTTTATGTAAACTAATAGCAACCGCTTTTATGCTTTCAGAAAAAGGAGAGGAGAGTGCGTCAGATGGGAGAGACAGACACATTAAAAAAATGGATTAATGAGTCAAATTATATTGTATTTTTTGGCGGGGCGGGTGTTTCGACCGAGAGCAATATCCCGGATTTTAGAAGCACGGACGGGCTGTACCATCAGGAGTATGACTATCCGCCGGAAACGATTTTAAGCCACAGCTTTTATATGAGAAAGCCAGAGGAATTTTACCGGTTTTACCGCAATAAGATGCTGTTCCCGAATGCAAAGCCGAACCGGGCGCATCTGGCGCTGGCGAAGCTGGAGCAGGAAGGAAAGCTGAAAGCGGTCATTACCCAGAATATCGACGGGCTGCACCAGGCAGCAGGCAGCAAAGAGGTGCTGGAGCTGCACGGATCGGTGCTCCGCAACCATTGTACGCGCTGCGGCAGGTTTTACGGATTGGATGATATTTTGAAGATGAAGGGCGTGCCGAAGTGCGGCTGCGGCGGCGTGATCAAGCCGGATGTCGTGCTGTATGAGGAAGGACTGGACAATGAGGTAATTGAGCGGTCAATTGCCCATATCCGCAAGGCAGATATGCTGATCATCGGCGGCACCTCGCTGGTGGTGTACCCGGCAGCGGGGCTGATTGATTATTATCATGGAAATAAACTGGTTCTGATCAATAAATCAGCGACCTCGCGAGATGGTCAGGCGGATCTGGTTATCAGCGACAGCATCGGGAAGGTGCTGGGGGACGCGGTCGGAGTATAAGGTAGTAACAGGGGAGAGAGGAAATGGTATACGAGGTTGGAGATATTGTAAAACTCAAAAAGCCGCACCCGTGCGGCAGCCATGAGTGGGAGATCCTGCGGGTCGGCGCGGATTTCCGTTTGAAATGTGCCGGCTGCGGGCATCAGGTGATGATGGCACGACCATTGGTAGAAAAGAGTACCAGAGGACTGAAAAAAGCGGGAGAGAAGTCCGAATAAGAGCGGCGGGTGGGCGTACAGATGCAGGCAGCTTCATGATCTGGCAGTCAGTAAAAGAATGCAGTAAGAAGGGGCAGAAAGCCCGGAAAAAACGAGAAAATTTACATAGAAAATCTCGAAAAAGTGCTTGCCAAGCCGTTCCTTTTTTGGTATCATAGATATTCGGTAATATATAACACAAAAATCCTTACTCCCTGCTGGAGTCAGGGGGTCAGTGACCACAAGGAGGTAAGAAAGAGCATGAACAAATATGAATTAGCAGTTGTTCTTAGCGCAAAACTCGAGGACGAAGAGAGAGCCGCAGCGATGGAGAAAGTAACAGGTTACATCACACGTTTCGGCGGTACAGTAACTGACATTGATGAATGGGGCAAGAAGAGACTTGCTTACGAGATTCAGAAAATGAAAGAAGGATTCTACTACTTCGTACATTTCGAGTCTGATTCCGTATGCCCGAATGAGGTGGAGAACCACATCCGCATCATGGAGCCGGTTATCAGATACTTATGCGTAAGACAGGATGCGTAAGAGTAGATAAAGAAAGAGTGATCGTATGAATAAAGTAATTCTGATGGGCAGATTAACGAGAGATCCGGAAGTGAGATACTCTCAGGGCGAGAGAGCTATGGCAATCGCCAGATACACGCTGGCAGTAGACCGCAGAGGCCGCAGAGGCGGAAACGGAGACGACAGCGCACAGACAGCGGATTTCATTCCGTGTGTTGCATTTGACAGAGCAGGCGAATTCGCTGAGAAGTATTTTCATCAGGGAACCAAGCTCGTAGTAACCGGAAGAATTCAGACTGGCAGCTATACCAATCGTGACGGCCAGAAAGTATATACGACAGAAGTGATTGTAGAGGATCAGGAATTTGCAGAGAGCAAGAATGCGGCATCTGGCAACAGCGACGGCGGTTACCGTCCGGCAGAGCGCCCGGCTCCGTCCAGCGCAATCGGCGATGGATTCATGAATATTCCTGATGGAGTAGAAGACGAAGGCCTTCCGTTCAACTAGGTTCGGGAATCGGTCCCCCGGCGGACGGAGTGCGCGAGAGCGCCATCAGGCTGATGTGTGTGAAGGAGGAAAGACCAATGGCATTCAATAAAGGCGATAAAACAGACGCTTCCAAGATCAGAAGAGGCGGTATGCGTAGAAGAAAAAAAGTTTGTGTATTCTGCGGCGAGAAGAACGGCGAAATCGATTACAAAGATACAAATAAATTAAAGAGATACGTATCCGAGAGAGGAAAAATCCTTCCGAGACGTATCACTGGCAACTGTGCTAAACATCAGAGAGCTCTGACTGTAGCTATCAAGAGAGCAAGACATCTGTCCCTGATGCCGTATGTTTGCGAGTAATCCTTGTAAAATAAGGGTTTTTTAAGGGTAAAAGAAGATTTTTACTCAAATTTCACTCAATTATTGAGGATAAAAATGATTGGGATTCCATGTGAGAGATCATGTGGGATCCCTTTTTGTATAATAGGAAATTCCATGGAATTCCCTATTACACAAAAAGACAGATTTCGAAAATAAGTGCTTTACAAAAACGCTTTAGTATGCTAATATGGTAGCATATTAAAAAGCGAGACGGAAACCGGCAAAGGGAGAACGGTTTCCACTGTCTGAAAATGAGGAGGACACCAATTATGAAAAAGAGATTTGTGAGCGCAGCGCTGGCTGCAGTAATGGCACTTTCCATGACCGCATGCGGCAGCAGCAACAGCGCAGCAGAGACAACCGCAGCAGATACAGAGGTGGCTGAGAGCCAGGCAGAGGAAACCACCGCAGAAGAGGCGAAGACAACCGACGGCGGCACTCTGATTGTTGGTTTTGATCAGGATTTCCCGCCGATGGGATTTGTAGGCGATGACGGCGAGTACACCGGATTTGACCTGGAGCTGGCACAGGAAGTTGCAAAACGTCTGGGTCTGGAATATAAGGCACAGCCGATTGCCTGGGATTCTAAAGATATGGAGCTTGAGTCCGGCAATATCGACTGCATCTGGAATGGATTTACGATGACGGGTCGTGAGGATGATTACACCTGGACTGAGCCGTACATGGCAAACCAGCAGGTATTTGTCGTAGCCAATGATTCGGATATCAACAGCCAGGCGGATCTGGCAGGCAAGATCGTAGAGGTTCAGGCAGATTCTTCCGCAGAGGCAGCTTTAAAAGAGGCACCGGAACTGACCGCTACTTTCAAGGAGCTTCTGACAACCGCTGATTACAACACCGCATTCATGGATCTGGAGCAGGGCGCCGTTGATGCCATTGCGATGGACGTAATCGTAGCTGGCTATCAGATTCAGCAGAGAAACGCTGATTTCAAGATTCTGGACGATTCCCTTTCTGAGGAAGAATACGGCGTAGGCTTCAAGAAGGGCAACACCGAGTTAAGAGATAAAGTTCAGAGCACTCTGGAAGAGATGGCAGAGGATGGAACCTTACAGGAAGTTTCTGAGAAATGGTTTAGCAAGGACGTAACTACCATCGGCAAATAGTAATTAATCGTTGATTGTAAAAACGAAACATTATTAAATAATAGGAATAGGGACGGCTGTGAATGATTTCATGGCAGTCCCCATTCGCGGTTTATGTGTTTAACTGTGAAGTCACAGCACATTCCGTTACCGGGCACGTATGCGTGAACAGTAACGAATCTACATTTTAGAAAGCAGGTATGGGATAATTATGAGTAAGATGACACTCCAGCAGATGATTACACAGCTTGCGGGTGGTATGGCAGTCAGCACACAGATTTTTGTGATCACACTGCTATTTTCACTTCCGTTAGGACTCGTGATCGCGTTTGGGCGTATGTCGAAGAACAAGCTGATCCAGACGATTGTAAAAGTATATATTTCGATTATGCGAGGCACGCCGCTGATGCTGCAGCTGATGGTGGTGTATTTTGGACCGTATTATCTGTTCCGCATCAAAGTCGGCAGCAGTTACCGTCTGTGGGCTACCTTCATCGGTTTTGTCATTAACTATGCGGCATATTTTGCCGAGATTTACCGCAGCGGCATCCAGTCGATGCCGGTCGGACAGTATGAGGCAGCGGAGATTCTGGGTTATGGAAAGGCACAGACCTTCTTCAAGATCATCCTGCCGCAGGTAATCAAGCGGATTCTTCCGTCGGTGACGAATGAGGTCATCACGCTGGTAAAAGATACGTCTCTGGCGTTTACGTTGAGCGTGGCGGAGATGTTCTCAATCGCCAAGGCGCTGGCGGCATCCCAGACGAATATGATGCCGTTTGTGGCAGCAGCCGTCTTTTACTATATTTTCAATCTGGTTGTGGCAGTTGCAATGGAATGGATTGAGAAAAAGCTGGATTATTACCGATAGAAGCGGGAGGAATGTGGAAAATGAACCTGTTAGAATTAAATCATGTGGAAAAATCATTCGGCGATCTGTCGGTTTTAAAGGATATTTCACTGAGTGTGAGCGAAGGCGAGATCGTGTCCATCATCGGACCGTCCGGCTCGGGTAAATCGACGCTTTTGCGCTGCGCGACGATGCTGGAGACGATGGACCACGGCGAGATCGTATATTTAGGAAAGAGAGCAGCCTGGACGGGCGCGGATGGCAAGGTCAGCTATGCGGATAAGAAGGACATGAAGGAGATCCGCAGCCAGTACGGTCTGGTATTCCAGAATTTTAACCTGTTTCCGCACTATTCTGTGCTGAAAAATATTACAGACGCGCCGATCCATGTGCAGAAGCGCGACAAGGAGACGGTTTATAAAGAGGCGCGCGAGCTTCTGAAAAAAATGGGTCTGGAGGATAAGGAGGACTATTATCCGTACCAGCTCTCCGGCGGTCAGTGCCAGCGTGTGGCGATCGCCCGTGCATTGGCACTGAATCCGAAGATTCTGTTTTTCGACGAGCCGACCTCCGCACTGGATCCGGAGCTGACGGGAGAAGTATTGAAGGTTATTAAGTCGTTAGCGGATCTGCACATCGCGATGGTGATTGTTACCCATGAGATGGCGTTTGCGAAAGATATTTCCCACCGCGTGATCTTCATGGCAGACGGACTCATCGTCGAGGAAGGCGCGCCGGAGAAGGTGTTTGCTTCGGATAATGAGAGAACGAAGAGCTTTTTGGGACGGTATGGGAAGATTCTGTAAGAAATAATTAGGAAAATGGAAGATGGGCGTTGCTGGTTTTGGAGTGGAAAATCGGCGACGCCCGTTTTTTATGGGGAAGCATTTTATGGGGAAGCATATAAGTGTTATTTGCAATTTTACAGTAAATGTGATACGCTTTTATCAAGTATTCCGATTTGCGAGGCAGTAGATACCTTTCAAAAAGGAATGGAACAGAAATAATCGAGTGTTCTGGTGATGCTGGAAGTGGTGAAAAGCGATGCTGACGTTTGAGACGGGTCTTGAAGGAAAGGGGAGCGGTTCATGGAGATTCGTATACCCTTTTTGAGATGGATGGAGTCCGCGTCTGCGCGGGCTCTTTTTGATCCATTTGCTCTATAGAAAGGCGGGGCTGGAAAATGTGGTGCCTGTGGATGGAAGATTTTGCAAGACAGGATCGCAGCATGGTTTTTAGCAGAGATATTTGAAATGGTATCTGTTGTAGAGAAAAATTTGGACAGATAAACAGGAAGATAAGAGGGAAAAACATGGAGACAGAATCAAGAGTTGCCGTGATCGGTATTGTGGTCGATCAGACGGGAGATACGGAAGAGTTGAATAAGGTGCTGCACCAGTACGGGCAGTATATCGTAGGGCGGATGGGGATTCCTTATCACAAACGGAACGTGAATATTATCAGCGTCGTGATTGACGCGCCGGGTGATGTGATCAGTGCGCTGTCCGGGAAGCTGGGGATGCTGCGGGGGATTTCTTCGAAGGCGCTGTATTCGAAGGCGCCGGAAGCACAGGAATGAAAACGAGGTGACGGAATGGCAGATTTTACACGCGCGGGGCTTCGACCGTCTGACTGGTGGCGGGAGGCGGTCCGTCCAGGCGCTGAACAGATAGAAACGATTACAGAATTAAAGAGATTGATTGACCGTCTGGAAGCGGGGGAGTCCCTGACGGAGGATGAGTGGGTCAGTCTGATCGAGGGACGTTCACCGGAGCTGGCGGACTACCTCTTTGAAAAAGCGCGCTGCATCCGGGAAAGAGAGTACGGAAAAGCGGTGTATGTGCGGGGACTCATTGAGTGCAGCAATTATTGCAGAAACGACTGTCTTTATTGCGGCATCCGAAGGAGCAACCGAAATGCAAGCCGGTACCGCCTGAGTCGGGAGGAGATTCTTTCCTGCTGTGAGAATGGTTATCAGCTGGGATTCCGCACCTTTGTTTTGCAGGGCGGTGAGGATCCGGCGATGACGGACGACTGGGTGATGGAGATGGTGCAGGCGATCCGGGCAGGATTTCCAGATTGTGCGATTACTTTGTCGCTCGGAGAAAAGAAGTATGATACGTTGAAACGCTGGAAAGAGGCAGGGGCGGACCGGTATCTGCTGCGCCATGAGACGGCGGACGCGTGCCATTACGCGAGCCTGCATCCGGCAGAGATGTCATTTGAACACCGGATGCAGTGCTTGCGTGATTTAAAGGCGCTTGGTTATCAGACTGGATGCGGTTTTATGGTCGGTTCGCCGCACCAGACGGCGCGCTGTCTGGCGAGAGATATGCGTTTTATCGAAGAACTGGATCCGGAAATGGTGGGAATCGGTCCGTTTATTCCGCAGCACGACACTCCGTTTGGCGGGGAGGCGGCAGGAACGTTGGAAGAGACACTGTTTCTTTTAGGGCTGCTTCGCCTGCTGAAGCCGAAAGTGCTGCTTCCGGCGACGACAGCGCTCGGAACGATTCATCCGATGGGACGCGAACTGGGGATTCTGGCAGGCGGAAACGTCGTGATGCCGAACCTGTCTCCGGTCGGGGTGCGCGCCAAATATATGCTCTATGACAATAAAATCTGCACGGGAGACGAGGCGGCGGAGTGCATCAACTGCATGAAGAGGCGCATGGAAAGCATCGGGTACGAGGTAGTCATCGACCGGGGAGATTATAAGGGGTAAAAGCCTGCGATTTGGTTTGTTGGCATCGAAAGATGCTTACAGATAAATAAGCTGACGGGGAAGGAGGCGATGGACGGCTGATCATGCTGGCATTTTTGAAATTGAAAATTCCGGAGGAAAACATGACAGCTATCATCCTGACCTGTAAGAAAAGGAGAAGAAACTATGAGTTACAATTACAACCCATCATCCCAAAAGGCAGAGGAATTTATCAACCATGAGGAAATTTTAGAGACTCTTTCCTATGCCGAGAAGAACAAAAACAACGTGGAACTGATTGACCAGATTCTGGCGAAGGCGTGGCTTCGAAAAGGGCTGAGCCACCGCGAGGCGGCAGTGCTTCTTGACTGCGAGATCCCGGAAAAGGTGGAGGAGATCTTTGAGCTGGCGCGCCAGATCAAGCAGGATTTCTACGGAAACCGGATCGTCATGTTTGCGCCGTTGTATCTGTCGAATTACTGCGTGAATGGCTGCGTGTACTGTCCATACCACATGAAAAACAAGCACATTGCCAGAAAGAAGCTGACGCAGGAGGAAATCCGCCGGGAGGTAATTGCGCTTCAGGATATGGGACATAAACGTCTGGCGCTGGAGACGGGCGAGGATCCGGTCAACAATCCGATTGAATATGTGCTGGACAGTATCAAGACAATTTACAGTATCAAGCATAAAAACGGGGCGATCCGCCGGGTCAATGTCAATATTGCGGCGACGACGGTGGAGAATTACCGGAAGCTGAAAGAGGCGGGAATCGGAACGTACATCCTGTTCCAGGAGACGTACCATAAGGAGAGCTATGAGCGCCTGCACCCGACGGGACCAAAGCACAATTACTGTTATCACACGGAGGCGATGGACCGCGCGATGGAGGGCGGTATCGACGATGTAGGAATCGGCGTTTTATTTGGTCTGGAGTTGTACCGGTATGAATTTGCAGGACTTTTGATGCATGCGGAACATCTGGAGGCAGTTTTTGGTGTTGGTCCGCACACCATCAGTGTGCCGCGCATCCGCCGGGCGGACGATATCGACCCATCGACCTTTGACAACGGCATCAGCGACGATATTTTTGAGAAGATCGTAGCCTGCATCCGGGTGGCAGTTCCGTATACGGGCATGATTATCTCAACGAGAGAGAGCAAAGCCTGTCGGGAGCGGGTGCTGCGGCTGGGCGTATCGCAGATCAGCGGCGGTTCCCGCACCAGTGTCGGCGGATATGCAGAGGAAGAGCCGGAGGAGGAAAATTCGGCGCAGTTCGATGTGAGCGACAACCGGACACTCGACCAGGTGGTCCGCTGGCTGATGGAATTAGGCTATATCCCAAGCTTCTGTACGGCGTGCTACCGGGAAGGACGGACGGGCGACCGCTTTATGAGCCTGTGCAAGAGTGGACAGATTCAGAACTGTTGTCATCCGAATGCGCTGATGACGCTCAAGGAGTATCTGGAGGATTATGCGGCGCCGGGGACGAAAGAGATTGGAGAGAAGCTGATTCAGGCGGAGATCGGTTCGATTCCGAAAGAAAAAGTGCAGGAGATCGTGAGAAAAAATCTGGTTGAAATTGAAAAGGGGCAGCGGGATTTCAGGTTTTAACTAAATCAGGAGGATCAAAATGGGAATGAATGAGACGCCGTCCGGCGAGCGGGTACATATCGCGTTTTTTGGACGGAGAAATGCGGGAAAATCGAGTCTGGTCAATGCGGTGACCGGGCAGGAGCTGGCGATCGTGTCGGACATCCGGGGAACGACGACCGATCCGGTCTATAAATCGATGGAGCTTCTGCCGCTCGGTCCGGTGGTTATCATCGACACGCCTGGAATCGACGATGAGGGCGAGCTGGGCTTAAAGAGAGTTGGCAAGACTCGTCAAGTCTTAAATAAGGCGGATCTGGCAGTCCTGGTGGTGGATGCGGTGGAAGGAATCAGCAGCTGGGAAGAAGAGATGATCCGGCTGTTTGAGAAGAAGGAAATCCCGTATCTGGTGGTTTACAATAAGATGGATTTGCTGACGGGAAAATCGGAACAGGAACCGGTTGTGGAACATACCGCCTATGTGAGTGCCCGGACGAGAGAAGGAATCCAGCAGTTAAAAGAGAAAATGGCACGTCTTACGTCACAGGAGACGGATGAAAAACGGCTGGCTGCTGATCTAGTAAAACCGTTTGATACGGTAATTCTGGTTGTTCCGATTGACAAGGCGGCGCCGAAGGGGCGGCTGATTCTGCCGCAGCAGCAGGTCATCCGGGATCTGCTGGACATCGGTGCGATGCCGTTTGTCTGCCGGGAAAGTGAACTTTCGGAGACGTTTGCAAAATTGAAAGAAGCTCCGGCATTGGTAATCACGGACAGCCAGGTATTTCCGCTGGTAGACCGGCTGACGCCGCCGCAGGTGCGTCTGACTTCCTTTTCCATTTTGTTTGCGCGATATAAGGGGGATCTGAAACAGGCAGCGGAGGGCGCCAAAGCGCTGGAAATGATACAGGACGGAGATCCGATTCTTATTTCTGAGGGCTGTACGCATCATCGCCAGTGCGGTGACATCGGCACGGAGAAGCTGCCGGACTGGATCCGCCAGTACACGGGAAAAGCGCCGGAGTTTCATTTTACATCGGGGACGGAATTTCCAGAGGATGTGTCCGGTTATAAGCTGATCGTTCATTGCGGCGGCTGTATGCTGAATGCGCGGGAGATGAAGAGCCGTCTTCGCAGCGCTGCCGATCAGGAGATCCCGATGACCAATTATGGGATTTTGATTGCCTATATGAAGGGAATTTTGAAACGGAGCATGGGGGCACTGGAGCCGGTCAGGTAGGAAATTTGGGCGGAGAAATGAACAGAAAGAGCGTAAATAATTAGAAACTTAGAAATAAAGGCGGATAAAGCTGCTGGACGATGGGAATGCCTGTCGGACAGCAGCTTTTTTCATAGGAAATTGCGTCCTATGAAAAAACGCTCCGCGAGGATGCGTACTCGCGCGAAGCAGTTTCTAGATTTCGCAGACACCAGAATGTAAACTATATTAATCTAGTGTGTTGACATTTGAAAATCAACGGTTTATAATAGCGAAAGTTAGCTAAATGAGAAAAATGAGATATTTTTAAGTTTGATCGAAGGATAACCAAAGAAAAAAGTGCTTTGATTTTGATAAGGAGTAGAAGATATGAGTTTACAACTGGCAGAAGAGATTATAAAGGGACGCCGTCTGAAACGGGGCGAGGATTTAAGCTTTTTATTGAGTGAGGATCTGGATGAGCTTTGTGCGGGAGCTGATAAAATCCGGAAGGAGCTCTGCGGAAACCATGTGGATCTGTGTTCTATCATTAATGGACGAAGCGGACGCTGCGGCGAGGACTGCAAGTTTTGCGCGCAGTCAGCCTGTCATCATACGAAGGTGGAAGAATATCCATTTCTGGAGCCAGAGGAGATTCTGGAGGACTGCAAGCGTCATGAGGCGAAGAAAGTACATCGTTACTCCATCGTGACGGCGGGACGTGCGCTGACGGGAGCGGAGATGGAGAAGGCGCTTCGGGCATACCGCGCTATGAAGAAGGAATGCAAGGTAGAGCTCTGCGCCTCCCACGGACTTCTGTCACAGGAAGATTTCAACCGTCTGAAAGAGGCGGGCGTGGGACGGTATCATGCCAATATTGAGACTTCCCGGAGAAATTTCCCGAATATCTGTACAACACATACATTTGAGGACAAGCTGGAGGTCATCCGGCGCGCGCAGGCGGCAGGGCTTTCCGTCTGTTCCGGCGGCATCATCGGCATGGGAGAAACCTGGGAAGACCGGATCGACATGGCGATCACGCTGAGCGAGCTCGGGATCAAGTCAATTCCGATCAATATCCTGCGTCCGATTCCGGGCACGCCGCTGGAACATCAGGCAGCGCTTTCGGAGGATGAGATTTTGCGGACGATTGCCATTTTCCGTTATATCAATCCGACCGCGATGGTCCGTCTGGCAGCAGGACGAAATTCAATGGAACATTCCGGCGAACAGGCATTCCGTTCCGGTGCAAACGCAGCCATCACCGGAGATATGCTGACAACCTCCGGAAACCGCATCAGCGAGGACCAGGAGATGCTGGCGGCGATGGGATTCACATTATAAAAAAGGGGTATCCATATCATGAGTAAAACACTTTCCGCAGAAGCGGAGCACAAACCTTACTTTACAACCAAACGGATGGCGCTGATTGGCGTGATGACGGCGGTAACCTGTATTCTGGGACCGTTCTCGATTCCGCTTCCATTCAGCCCGGTTCCGATTTCCTTTACAAATCTTGCCATTTATCTGGCAGCATATGTGCTGGGAATGAAAGCCTGCACGGTGAGTTACCTGATTTATATGCTGCTTGGCATGGTGGGCGTTCCGGTATTTTCCGGATTTACGGCAGGAGTCGGTAAGCTGGCAGGACCGACCGGCGGCTATCTCGTCGGATTTATCCTGATGGCGCTGATTGTTGGATTTTTCGTGGATCATTTTCCGGGCAAAGTAGCTCTGCATATCGTTGGCATGGTACTGGGACTGGCGATTTGCTATATTTTCGGAACGGTATGGCTGGCAGGTCAGCTTAACATGAACTTTGTAGCCGGACTGGGTGTGGGCGTTATCCCGTATCTGCCGGGCGATGCAGTCAAAATCATTTTCACAGCTTTGATCGGACCGAAGCTGCGCCGCGAAATTTACCGCTTAGGAGAGTAAAAAGCGTCTGGCTGTAAAAATGACTGTTTAGATAAAATGATATTTAAAATAAAGGACAGATGGGTGAAAGTGGAATACATAAAACGCTTTCATCCATCTTTTTTTGCGGAATGAAACGAAGAGGTTGGTTCACATTTTATAGAAACTAAGAAGAAAAGAAAAAATAAAGGTAAAAGAAAACAGAAATAATCACATATATGGAATAAAATACAGAAAAATAAGAAGTGAGTGTGACTAAACTTGAACAATTTCGGGGCGTGTGTTATACTAAAGACAGAAAAAAGAGGGAGATTCCGGAGGAACAGGGAGGAGGCAGTTGTATGGAGAAAAAGATTATCACTATCAGTCGTGAATATGGAAGCGGAGGTCGTCAGATTGGTCTGGTTGCCGCAAAAAAACTGGGAATGGAATTTTATGATAAGGAATTGATCGATGCTGCTGCGAAGGAGATCGGTTTTCCAGCGGAAATTATTGCGGATCGTGAGCAGCGCCTGACAAACAGCCTGCTTTACAATTTCGCGATGGGAACTTTGTATGGACTTTCCTATCCGAAGGAGCCGAAGCTCAGTGAACTGCCATTGACAGAGCAGATCTATGTGGCGCAGAAGAAGGCGATCGAGGAGGCGGCAAAGCGTGGAAGCTGCGTATTTATCGGAAGATGTGCTGATTATATTCTGAGAAGCCGTCCGGATGTACTGCGTGTCTTTGTTTATGCGGATCGTGATATCCGGCTCCGCCGCGCGATTGACGAATATGGGGATCTGGAAGAGCATATCGATGAATTTATGCACCAGACCGACAAACGCCGCCGGATCTACTATGAAAACTATACGAATCAGCGCTGGGGCGACAGAGAAAACTATGATCTGATGCTGAACAGCGGAGATTTGGGAATTGAGAAGTGCGTGGAGTTGATTTGCCAGGCGGTGAAGTAGTTACTGGGCACGTATGCGTGAACAGTAACGTGAAGTAAGGGATAACGAAACAAATGCAAAGAAGATGATTAAAATTTTTTGTAGCTATGTTATCTCTCTATATAAAGGATGCCACCGATAGACGGTTGGTCCGATTACAATTTTAAGCAAAAATAACCGCTCAAGTTTTGCTAGGACCTGGGGCGGTTATTTTTATGTCCTATCTAAGATTCCACCCATGAAATAACGGTCCATTTCCATTTCCAAGATTTAATCCGAATGCTAATGCCCCACTTAAATAGGAACGTGCATCACGAATACTCTGCTCCAGAGACCGTCCGGCGGCGAGACCGCAGGCGATTGCGGATGAGAGTGTGCAGCCAGTTCCATGGTTGTTTTGATTCTCGATCCGGGGACTGGAAAACCAGAGTGGAGTCTGGTCTGGCTGACAAAGAACATCACAGACAGTATTTGGCAGATTTTCCCGGTGTCCGCCTTTTAAAAGAACCGCGGTGTGAAATTGACGGGACAGCCGGGTGGCGGCAGCTTCTATGCCTGCGTCATCGTCCAATGTATGCGTCTGCATTTGAAGTAAAAATTCAGCCTCCGGCAGATTCGGTGTCAAAAGTGTGGCGCGCGGAAACAAAAGCTCCTGGGAGGCGGCGATGGCGTCCGGAGCTGCCAAAGGGCGTCCGCTGGTGGAGATAAGCACTGGATCGAGTACCACCGGGATATCAGGATAGGCGCTTAGTTTTTCTGCGACAACCTGAACGGCAGTTTTGTTTCCCAGCATTCCGATCTTGATCGCTTGCGGAGTTAAATCTGAAAGAACCGAATCCAGCTGTGCCGCTAATATTTCCGGGGAGGCAGGCGAGACAGCCTGCACGCCGAGCGTATTCTGAGCGGTGATCGCAGTGATGACACTGGTTCCATAGAGCCCCAGAGCGGTGATGGTCTTTAAATCTGCCTGTATTCCTGCGCCGCCTCCGCTGTCCGAACCGGCGATGGTGAGTACTGTGGGGATAACGCGGTGGTTTTTATGAATGCACTCTCGCAGCTCCCGGACCGCAGCCCCGATATCTGGCTGTCCGAAAATCCCGGATATAATCGCAGCTCCTGCGATGCCGGTTCCAGCCAGGGTGGAAAGATTGGAAGCGTTGATTCCTCCGATGGCGACAACCGGAATGGAGACGGACTGGCAGATGGCGGTCAGAGTCTCACGGGACATCGGGATGGCATCTGTTTTGGTTGGACTTGGAAATACAGCGCCGGAACCGAGATAATCGGCTCCGGCTTTTTCTGCTTCCAGGGCCTGGGCAACGGTTTTGGCGGTTACGCCGAGAATCTTGTCCGGTCCCAGCTTGGCGCGTACCTCGCGGGCGGGCAGGTCACTTTGACCGATATGGATGCCGTCGGCACCGCTGTTTATGGCGACGTAGAGGCTGTCATTGATAATCAGAGGAACGTGATAGCGCTCGGTGAGTTTGCGGATGGAAAGCGCCTCCCGCAGAAAATCTTCCTCGGACAGATATTTTTCACGGAGCTGCAGCATCGTGATTCCGGCGTCCAGCGCCTCGCGCACCTGTTCCTCCAGCGGACGCATGCCGGGGCGGTGTGGCATTGTGATCGCATATAAAAGGCAGTTATTTCGTTGGAATTTCAATTTTTTGACCTCCTTGCAGCTGTTCGCCGGTCATCAGGCTGACAGCATCCATGAAATAGGTGTGGAAACTTCCAAGACCGGTGCCGTTTGCACGCATCTGTGCTGCGGCGTTCTCACCGCATAACCCGATTTCAGTGACGGCACAGACGGCAGGATAGAAATAAGATTTAGAAGCCGCTGCAAATGCCGCCAGCAGCCCATCCATCATGCATCCGCTTCCGGTAATCTGCGCCAGCTCCGGGCAGCCGTTGTGGATGCGGGCGGTTTTAGAACCGCAGACAACCAGATCGCAGGGACCCGTACAGACGATAACAGCCCGCAGACGTTTAGAGAGAAAACGGGCGATACGGGTGTCTGTGCGGAGGCGTTCTGAAATAGAGTTGGAACTTGCGTGTGCGTCTGGCATTTGCATAGAAACTGCGTCCACCCCGTGCTGTTCCTTCTCCACCGGATATCCAAACAAATTCGCCAGCGTCCGGATTTCAGATGAATTTCCCCGCACGATGGAGACGGAGATGTGCGACAGAATCCGGCGGGCGGCGTGTCTGCGGTGGGCGGACACACCGATGCCGACCGGATCGAATATAATCGGAATCCCCTTCCGGTTGGCAGCCTGACCTGCGCGGATCATGGCAGTGACGGAGCCGATTTTTAAGGTTCCCAGATTGAGCACCAGCCCGTCGCTGGCAGAGGCAGTTGAGGCTGTCTCTGCCGGATGATCGGTCATGACTGGGGAGGCGCCCGCGGCGAGGAGCAGGTTGGCAACATCGCCTGCAGTCACATAATTGGTGATACAGTGGATGAGCGGTGCGGTTTTTCGTACCCGCTCTGGATAATAAGCGAGTGCCCTGGATAAACAGGCAGCCTGGTCTGGCATCGTGAGCGCCTCCTTTTACTGTGCGTCGAGCAGGCGTTTTAAGTAGGAAAACAGCCCGATGCGGCGCATAAATTCAATCAGCAGAAATGCAATGGCGGTTCCGCAGGCGGTACTCATCAGGAATGGGAGAACGTAGAAGAATAAGGCAACATCCTTTCCCATTAGAAGGACAGCAACCGGGTAGCAGAGCGTGCCGCCGATGATGCCGGTTCCGACTACTTCACCGAGGTAAGCGAGCAGGAAACGTCCGGTTTTCTGGAATAAATAAGCGCCCAGAAAAGCGCCGACCATACTTCCAGGAAAAGCAAGCAGGCTGCCGGTTCCCAGAATATTTCGGATGAGAGAGACACAAAATGCCATCGAAACGCCATAAACCGGTCCTAAAAAGACGCTGGCGAGGACGTTGACAAGGTGCTGGATCGGAAAACATTTGGATGCACCGATCGGAATGGAAAAGCCGGATAAAGCGACAGTTAAGGCAACCAGCATGCCAGCCAGAGCTGTTTTTTTGATGGAAAAAGTCTGCGCCGATGCAGTGGATGCAGATACAGTTGAGTGATTCATGGAAAAACCTCCTAATTAGTTATGTAAAGATTACTCATCGAAAATTGAAACAATCTCCCCCGAAAGGATCCGGTTCATGTTTTTGACGGCGCAGAAATTGCCGCACATGGAGCAGGTATCTTCTTTTTCCGGTTTTGATTCTGCGCGGTAGCGGCGGGCTTTCTCCGGGTCGATGGCGAGGGAAAACTGCTCTTCCCAGTCGAGCCGGGCGCGTGCTTGCGCCATTTTGCGATCCCATTCTTTTGCCCCTGGAATACCTTTTGCGATGTCGGCGGCGTGGGCGGCGATACGGGAGGCGATGATACCTTCTTTGACGTCGTCACGGTTCGGCAGGCGAAGGTGCTCTGCCGGGGTCACGTAGCAGAGGAAGGAAGCACCGGCGGATGCTGCGATTGCGCCTCCGATGGCAGCCGTGATATGGTCGTAGCCCGGCGCGACGTCCGTCACCAGCGGACCGAGCACGTAGAACGGGGCGCCCTTGCAGACGGACTGCTGAATTTTCATATTGGCAGCGATCTGGTCGAGCGGCATATGTCCCGGACCTTCGATCATGACCTGGACATTTTTCTCCCAGGCGCGGCGGGTCAGCTCACCGAGTGTCAGAAGCTCTTCCAGCTGTGATACGTCGGTTGCGTCCTCCAGACAGCCCGGGCGGCAGGCGTCGCCGAGACTCAAGGTCACGTCGTATTCCTGACAGATATCGAGCAGGCGGTCAAAATGCTCATAGAATGGGTTCTCCTGTCCGGTCATTTCCATCCATGCAAAGATAATGGAACCGCCGCGGGAGACGATGTTGGTCAGGCGTTTCATTTTTTTGAAGCGCTCGGCGGTGTTTTTATTGATTCCTACATGGATAGTCAGGAAATCAACACCGTCTTTTGCGTGCATTTCCGCGATCTGCAGCCATTCTTCCGATGTGATTTCACGCAGTGGCTTGTGGTAATAAACCACTGCGTCATAGATCGGCACGGTTCCGATGATGGCCGGGCACTCGGCTGTCAGCTTGCGGCGGAACTTCTGAGTATCGCCGAACGAGCTTAAATCCATGATAGATTCTGCGCCCATGGCAACCGCGTCATTGACCTTCTGAAGCTCCATGTCAAGGTCGTTTAAATCGCGGGAGGTTCCGAGGTTGACGTTGATTTTTGTGCGGAGTGCGGAGCCGATTCCGTTCGGATCCAGGCAGGTGTGACATTTATTTGCCGGGATCACGACCTGTCCGGCAGCAACCAGTTTGACCAGCTTTTCTGGTTCCATCTGCTCTTTTTTGGCCACCGCCAGAAGCTCCTTTGTCAGGATTCCCTTGCGGGCGGCATCCATCTGTGTGGTGTAGTTCATGCGTAGTCCTCCTTTTTCGGAGGGAAGTGAGCGGAATCTAAAAATCTAAAATGGGAATTTGAAGAAGAGAGTTCCTTTTCCTGAAAGAAAGGGGATACAGTAAAACCATATGTATGATCCATTTCGTAAAAGATATATGAGCGCAGGTAAAATAAAAAACCTGCACCGCGCAGGTACAGGTCAGACAAGGTATATTTGCTGAAACATTCGGATAGATATATCGATTGTTTTTCATGTCATCGCGTATATTCCCTACGTTGGCATTACCCAAATCAGGTTATAAAGGTCGAAGTTGGATGACTTCCTCTCAGCCCGCTCACGAGCTCCCTCATTCATTTGTGGCAAGTGTAGCACGGCGGCTCTGGTTTGTCAATGGGGGGATTGTCTGGACGAATCCCCCTCACTATGCTATAATAAGGGGCATCAAGTCATTTTGGTTGCTTTATCGTTACTGCTCATGGCAGGTATTTTGAAAACCGGCACATGGACAGCAACATTGTATGCACGGGAGAATGAGATGAAGGAAAATATGAAAATACGAGGTCAGCTGCGGACGTATCTGCAGTGGCCGATCATACTGTCGGTATTCCTGTTGGCGGCGAACCTGGCAGTTGGGATTGTGAGCCCGGCTGCCGGTCTTGTGATGTCCGGATTTACGGTTATATATGTGCTGGTGGCACTCTGGCTGTTCATGTACCGGAGAAAACGTCTGATGGGCGGACTGGTGGAGTTTTCGGCGGAGTATGCGTGGGTGCAGAAACAGCTCCTCTATGAGATGGCGGTGCCGTATGCCATCGCGGACACAGAGGGACATTTCCTCTGGTTGAACCACTCCTTTTCGGAGATCGTCGGGGAAGATAAAAACTGCCGTAAGAATATCGCGGCGGTCTTTCCGGAACTGACACGGGAAGTTTTGGATGAGATGGACGAAAAAACGAGCGTTCATTCTTCATTTGACGGCAGATTTTACCGGATCGATATCCAGCAGGTGGCGCTCAGCGAGACGGAAGGTATGAAGCTTGGTGCGGTGGACGAGGACAGCGGCGAGATGCTTTTAGTTCTGTATCTCTGCGATGAGACGGAGATTTTGCGCTGCAAGCAGCAGATCAACAACCAGCGTCTGGTGGCGGGACTTATCTATCTCGACAACTACGACGAGGCGCTGGAGAGTGTCGAGGAGGTACGCCGTTCCCTGCTGGTTGCCCTGATTGACCGGAAAATTACGAAGTATTTCATGGCGATGGAAGGTATCGTCAAGAAGCTGGAAAATGACAAGTATCTGTTTGTGATCAAGCAGCAGTACACGAAAGAGATTCAGGAGAGCCGCTTTTCGATCCTGGAGGATGTCAAGACGGTTAATATCGGAAATGATATGGCTGTCACGCTGAGTATCGGTATGGGTATGAATGGCGACAGCTACATCCGCAACTATGAGTATGCGAGAACGGCGATTGATATGGCGCTGGGACGCGGCGGCGATCAGGCGGTTGTCAAGGATGGCACGAAGATCCGCTACTACGGCGGCAAATCGCAGCAGCTGGAAAAAACGACCCGTGTCAAGGCACGTGTCAAAGCGCATGCGATGCGCGAGCTGATGGATACGAAGGATAAGATGCTGATCATGGGACACAAGATCGGCGATACGGATTCCTTTGGTGCGGCGATTGGTATCTGGCGGATTGCGACCTCTTTTAATAAAAAGGCGCGGATCGTCATCAATGGGGTCAATTCTTCCGTGAAACCGATGATGGCGCGGTTTGAAAACAGCTCCGATTACCCGGAGGATCTGTTCTTAACCGGCGAGGAAGCGGCAGAGTGGGCGGATTCCAACACGATGTTAGTTGTGGTTGATGTCAACCGCCCGAGTATCACGGAGGCACCGGAACTGCTCAAGCAGATCAAAACGATCGTGGTGCTCGACCATCACCGCCAGAGCAGCGAGATCATCGACAATGCGGTGTTATCTTATGTCGAGCCGTATGCGTCTTCGGCGTGTGAGATGGTAGCCGAGGTATTGCAGTACATCGGCGACGACGGCATCAAGATCAAGCCGGCGGAGGCGGATGCGATGTACGCCGGTATCGTGATTGACACAAACAATTTCATGAACCAGGCAGGTGTCCGCACCTTCGAGGCGGCGGCGTTCCTGCGTAGAAACGGCGCGGATGTCGTGCGTGTGAGAAAGCTGTTCCGCGACCGGCTGGAGGACTACCGGGCGAGAGCTGAGGCGATCCAGAAAGCAGAGATTTATCACGGCGCATTTGCGATTTCCGTGTGTCCGTCCGAAGGACTTGAAAGTCCTACCGTGGTTGGCGCACAGGCGGCAAATGAGCTGCTGGATATTGTAGGCATCAAGGCGTCATTTATCCTGACGCAGATGGGCGACACGATCTATTTCAGCGCGCGTTCGATCGATGAGATCAACGTGCAGATTATCATGGAGCGCTTGGGCGGCGGCGGACACCGCACGATTGCGGGCGCACAGCTTAAGGGTGCGACGATCGATGAAGCCAGAGAGAAATTAAAAGATCTCATTACGGATATGATGGAGAAAGGAGAAATATAACGATGGAAGTTGTATTATTAGAGGATGTAAAGGCACTTGGCAAAAAAGGTCAGATTGTAAAGGTAAGCGACGGCTATGGACGCAACTTTATTCTGACAAAGAAACTGGGAATCGAGGCAACACCGAAGAACTTAAATGATCTGAAGCTGCAGAAGGCAAATGAGGCGAAGATCGCGGCAGAGCACCTGGCAGCAGCGAAGGATCTGGCAAAACATCTGGAGGATAAGTCCATCACCCTGTCCATCAAGGCAGGCGAGGGCGGAAAAGCATTCGGCTCTGTTTCTTCCAAGGAGATTGCAAAGGCGATCAAAGATCAGTTAAATCTGGATATTGATAAGAAGAAACTGGTTCTGCCGGAGCCGATTAAGACCTTTGGCACACACGAAGTTCCGATCAAGCTTCACAAAGAAGTAACCGGAAAACTGGCAGTAAAGGTTGTAGAAGCTTAATATGGAGGACTGAATCATGGATGAAGCCCTGATAAAGCGGGTTCTCCCGCACAGTGTAGAGGCGGAACAGTCAGTCATCGGATCCATGCTTATGGATCGGGAAGCAATTATCGCGGCGTCTGAGATTATCACAGGCGCCGATTTTTACCAGCACCAGTACGGCGTCATGTTTGAGTCGATGGTCGAGCTTTTCAACGAAGGAAAGCCGGTCGATCTGGTGACGCTTCAAAATCGGCTGCGCGAAAAAGATGTTCCGCCGGAGGTCAGCAGCCTGGACTTTGTCCGGGATATCATGACATCTGTGCCGACTTCGGTCAATGTCAAATCGTATGCCAATATCGTGCGGGAAAAGGCAGTCCTGCGCCGTTTGATAAAAGTGAATGAGGAGATTGAAAACCTCTGTTACGGCGGAAGGGACAAGCTGGAGGATATTCTGGCGCACACGGAGAAATCGGTGTTTGACCTGCTCCAGAGCCGCGGAGGCGGAGAGTTTGTGCCGATCCGGCAAGTGGCGTTGAATGTTCTGGAAAAGATTGAGGCGGCGTCGAAGAGCAACAGCACCGTCACGGGTATTCCGACCGGATTTATCGATCTGGATTACCGGACGTCGGGATTCCAGCCGTCCGATTTTATTTTGATTGCGGCGCGTCCTTCGATGGGTAAGACGGCGTTTGTTCTGAATGTCGTCGAGCATGTGGCGGTCAAAAAAGGGCTTCCGTGCATGGTATTCAGCCTGGAAATGTCGAAGGAACAGCTGGTCAACCGTATGCTGTCGATGGAGTCGAATGTCGATTCCCAGAAGCTGCGTACCGGTACGCTGACGGATTCCGACTGGGATGCCGTCGTGGAAGGCATCGGCACGATCGGAAGTTCCAAGCTGATCATCGATGATACGCCGGGTATCTCGATCTCGGAGCTGCGCTCGAAATGCCGCAAGGTGAAGCTGGAATACGGTTTAAGCCTTGTCATCATCGACTATTTACAGCTGATGAGCGGCAGCGGAAAGAGCGGAGAGAACCGCCAGCAGGAGATCTCGGAGATTTCCCGTTCACTAAAGGCGCTGGCGCGAGAGCTGAATGCGCCGGTTATCTCCCTGTCGCAGCTTTCCCGTGCCTGCGAGACACGTCCGGACCACCGCCCGATGCTTTCGGATCTGCGTGAGTCTGGTGCGATTGAGCAGGATGCCGATGTGGTTATGTTTTTGTACCGTGATGATTATTACAACAAGGATACGGATACGCCGAATATCGCGGAGGTAATCATTGCTAAACAGCGTAATGGTCCGATTGGAACGGTGCAGCTGATGTGGAGACCGGAGCTGACGAAGTTTGCGAATTTGGCGAAATAACGATAGAATCGTGTAAGGGACGGGACTGGATGGAAATTGCAGCGTCTGCGTCTCCGGTTATGATTGTGCGCTTGCTTTCACTACACGTGTCCGCCCATGGCGGACTGCATCCGCCCTGTTCGGACGCGTGTGTTCAAGATTCGTACAATTCATAACTGGAACGCCGACTCTGCAATTTTCATCCAGTCCCTTTTTTGGGATAAATATATGATTGATAAAAGATTATTATGTAAAAAGGAATATGAGAAATGCTTGAATTGATAAAAGAATCGGATCTGGACACCGTCCGCCATTTTTACCGTGCCTTAGCTGGAACCGAGTTCTGCGCGTGGACGGACATCTATCCAGGGGAGCCGGAGCTACAGTCGGATTTTTCTAGGGATTCGCTTTTTTGTATCCGGGATGATGTGTCGGGGGAGATCGCAGGGCTGGTTTCGATCGATGATGATCCGGAGGTGGAATCGATTGTTTGCTGGTCGGAGGAGCTACAGCCGTCGGCAGAAATTTCCAGACTGGGTGTGGCGGAGAAGTACCAGAACCGAGGCATCGCACGCGAGCTTCTGGCAGGCGCGATGGAGGAACTTAGAAGACGCGGCTGCAAGAGTGCCCATATGCTGGTGGCGAAGGACAATGTGAAAGCGCTGCGGTCGTACGAGAAGCTGGCCTTTGAGAAGGTCGGTGAGTATGTGCTGCAGGGGCATGATTACTGGTGCTTTGAGAAGAAGCTGTAGATGGAAATAGGTAACTGTTCAGTAGGTCTGCGCGTGACTGTGAAGGTACTGAACAGTTACTGTTTTTTTTATTTTATGGGAGAATCAAACATTGAGTTCAGAGATGCGTATAGAACATATTGCAAACTAAATGCAAACCAGAAACAAATCAAATGCAAACAAATTTCCGGCGGTTTCCTTGATCAGACTGGTACGAATTATTATAATTAAGATACAAGATTGAATCACAAAGGAGAAGGCAAATGAACGGAACAGGGGAAGAAGAGATTATTCAAGAGAAAAAGGGTTCTTTAGCGCAGATGTTGTTCTTGATAAAAATTGTAGACGGAATCTCTGTTTCTCAGTCAGAGTTTCTTGAGCAATTGCCGGGAATCATAAAAAAAATTTTCTTTGAGGAAGAAAAACCGAACAGAACTGTCCTCTCAATGTTTTTTAACAGTGATAAAAACCAGAAGCATAAATTGGCGGGGGGACGATATGTTGAATTTTTGAGGAAGATCACCAGTAAAAATGCTTTAGAACGATCATTTTTTGAAGAACTCGAACAGAAACTTCGATATTATATTCATGAAAGATCGTGGCGGCAAGTTTATCCTCGTGAATATTATAAAAAACTGGAACAATGCATTCCTGACAATATAAGTAAATGCAGGTCTATTGACGTGGTATTGTATTTATGGGATATTGATGACGATACGTCTGATCCAGGATCTTATAAAGATGTTATGTCTTATTTATTCCAATTATGTGAACAAGATGATATGCAAAGTCCAGAGGGGGATGTGTTAAAGCTGATTGCATATGCTCTATTATGCGCAATTTTTCCGGATAGCAATAAGCTAAATGGCTATGCGATTCCATTTGATGAAGATAATGGAGCGTTTAACTCTGAACTTGATAGAGAAAAATATTCAATATTTAAGGAGCATGAGGCGGTAAGAAGGATAGGCGAAATTTTAAATAGTGATTCAACCTGCTACATTGTAGGAAGTGCTGGATCAGGAAGAAAAAGTATTGTAAATACATATGAGATTCAGATGAAAGAGGAAGATAGGCAGGAAGCTTTTTTATACTATAAGCTGGAGTATAGCCTGTTTAGAAAAGTAGATAAGAACACAGTTACAACAGAAAATCTCTCGGGGATATTAAATGATATACAGATAAAACGAGAAAAAATACATGGCTCATTGACGCTTGTTATAGATCGATGGAATGGTGAAAAGGATGTATTTTGGGAGAAATTTCAAGATTTAGCAAGTATCCGTAAAGGATGTCCGGTTAAATTTATCTTTACAACAGAAAACAGCTTTGTAAAAGTTGATAGAAAAATGCTTATTGATTTAAATAATGAGTATTTGCAGTCACGGCAAAAGTGTGCATATGAGTTGTTTTGTAAAAGTCTGAATCAATATCGAAAGGCCTCTTTAAAAGAGGAAATTATAAAATTTCTGGAATGTTTGGATTGGCATTTCTTTGGGACCAAACTGCTGGCAGAGACGATGAAAGAACGGAATTACTCGATAGAAGATATTAAAAAATATTACAAAAATAGTGGAAGAATTTGGAAAGATGAAGTTGATATTTTTCCATATATGAAGAATCTGGGGCTGGGCTCCATGGAATCGTCAGTTTACGATTTCCTTGTTTGTGTGTCTGTTATGACCAAAGAAAATGAAACGATTACGAAAGACTTTTATTTGCGTATGATTTCAGATTCAGCAGACTTTGAGAAAGTCTATAAGACAGCGATGGAAAAATCTTTTATTATAGAAGATAAAGAAAATATGGGAGAGATTTCGTTCCATTTGCGTCCTCATATACGACAGGTGATATTGACGATGAATCCTTCGTTTCAAAACCCAAAATTGTTGACGATATTCTGTGCTACGGCAAAGATGGCTTCTTTTTTTGAAAAGGGTATTTATATGAACAAATACGCGGACTCTCTCAAAGACGTAAAGCGGCTTGTTGACAATATACTCCAATTAATGCCGTATAAGGCGGGACAATTTACCAGCTTATATATTAGATTTGTGCGGTTTATCCGTATTGTAGAAGACAAATCGGAAACAGCTCTTCGTTACCTCCGAGGGATGGAACAGTGTATTCAGGAAAATGGTACAGAGATTTTTGAGGAGGATCTTGCGGCTATTTATAGCGAGATGGCAGCCGTATATGCTCTGCAAGATGAGGATCAGGAAGTAAGACGGGTATTGAAAGAAACAGTCCGATTTTATGCAATTCATAATACGGAAAGTATCAATTTGCTAACATCTTCAAAAGCGATGGTTTCACCATTCGAAAGTTGTTCGACTGCGAATATTCTTGACAATCTGTTTGTGCTGAAAGGAGCGGGGGTCAGCACTAGCAGCAAGGAGTTCCTTGAGGCGAGAATTGCGTTGAGTAATCTTATGATACAAAATTTGAAAAAAGTAAAATACGATGAAAAAGAAGATGTATACCGGGCGGCACTTAAACATTTGAATGAAGTAATACAGTTTACAGAAAATGATGCACCTCAAGGAGAATATGAGTCTGTTCTGGCAGAAGCATTGTATGCAAGGGCACGGTTAAACCATGTATATTATGAAGAACTTTCATCGAATCCGCAACTTCAGCTGATGGTGGATGATCTGAGTCGTGTAGAAGAAATGATGGTTGAGATTTGGGGAAAGTATCACTCTAAACTGATCCCAGTTTATGTGGAAAAAGCGGAAGTCTGTAAAGAAATGCATCGAAAAGAAAAGGTCAAAGAGTATCTGACGCTGCTTCGCGTGCTGTCCACAAAGAATAGAGAAAGCATATTTACACGTGCTCAGAAGAAGAGAATAACAGAATTAAGACAGGAAGCATAAAAACAGGATGCTTTCATAAGAAAAAATTAAGGAGAAGAAAGAAAAAATGAAAACTTTAAAACGGTTTTATATGGCGATCGTACTGTCAGTAAGTATCTTGAGCTTTCTTTATGAAATTGTGCTTCTTATCTTTTCGGTTGAACATATTTATGATCCCTATCGGCTTGTAGGTATCCACGGAATAGAAGAATACACAAAGTATTGGAGTAAATTTAGATCGATTACACTGCTCCTTTTTTGTATGGGAATAATCATTCTTTGGGTGATTATAAAAAGAAAATTGGAACATTGTAAAATGAATCGTATGGTAAGAACGGCAGTCACATATGTTTTATGTGCGGTTTTATTGGCACTGCTTAGTTTTAGTATAAATCAATATCGAAACTATACTGAGAGATATGAAGAACGTCATGAAGATGATTATACGGAATTGCTTTATGAAGATGAGAATATAAGTGATCAAAATGGAAACGAGGTTCACCCTGCAATCGTGACGAACCTTTTATATTACGAACACAAGACATGGTTTCAGAGACTTTATCAAACGGAAGCACCATTTTCTGCTTTTGATAATAATGGCTATATGACAGCTCACGTCAAGCTTTGGGAGGATGAAGGTGCTGATGTACCAGAATGGATGTACACAGCCTGGAATTGGATATTATTAATACAAAGATCTCCGTTTATGATACGCTATAAGATAGCATTGTTGTGGTTTGTATATATTATAATTTGCGGTATAACTGCAAAAAAATTAAAAATCATGTGCCGATATTTTCAATAATACCGGATTTGCGGCAAATGATCTATTTGGATCAGGCAGGCGGGATACGAGGGTGAGGTAAATGAATAGAAAGATACAGATAGCAGTGATATGTTTGGCAAGTATATTGGTGAGTTCATGCGGAACTTCTACTGAAATAAAATCTTCAAAAACACAAGAAAAGTGGAGAGATGCCTATATTGAGTTTCTGACCGAATTAGAAAAAAACGCAGCTCTAAAATATCCAAATGCTTATGATTTGGCACAGATAAATGATGACGGAATTCCCGAACTGCTGATTGCTTCAAAGACGGCCGGACATCAGCAGGGGGTAATCATTTATACCTATGCGGATGAAAAAATACAGGAAGTAGGAACCTTTGGAACCTGGGGGAATGTAGAGTATGTGTCGGGAAAGGGAATTATCATTGATACAGAAGGATCTGGAATGGGGGATATGATATATACTTTTTATGATATGACTGGAAGTACAGCCCAGAAAAAGGGGCAATTGTGCATAAGCGGTAAAGAGGTAGATACGTACTATATTGATGGAAAACTGACCGATAGGGCGACTTACGAGAAAGTGTTTTGGGAATGGGTAGGATTTCCACAAAATGAAATTACAGTAAGAGGAGGAGGTACGGGATACTGCCTTGAAAATAATGCGGTATTAATAGAAAAATTTGTAAATGGGTACCCATGGGGTGTATATGGGAGTCTTACGCTTAAATAGGCGTGTGAAAGTGATTGAAAATATACAAGTGGATGGCTACGGCCGTTTAGCATAATCAGGGGGAAAATGGTAGTATGTATAAATTATCGAAATACAATGTTACAAACACCTATAATAACATTACATATTTATGGAATACTTTTTCAGGGGCATTGATTTCATTAGATAAAAATAGTGTTGACTATATTGATAGATTTTCTAGAGTTGATGATAAAACAAAAGAATTTTCTATTTTGAAAAATAATGGATTTATAGTGAATGAAAATATAGATGAAACTGGTTTAATTTTAAGCCATGAAAAATCAAGTTTATATTCTTTATCTCAAGAGACGATGTATATTGTTGTGTCTTTGGGATTGGGGTGCAATTATAACTGTGTATATTGTTTTCAGAATGAGCATAATGGAACAATGTTTATGGATACATCAACAGCTCAAGATGTTGCAGCATATATTTGTAAAAATATTGAAAATAGGAATAATTTAAAAAGGATTAATATTAAATGGTTTGGTGGCGAACCGTTACTATATATGGATGCACTAGAAATTATATCGAAAGAAATTATTAAAACAGCTGAAAAACGAAAGTTAGAATATATGGCTGGAATTATAACTAATGGTAGATTTTTAAATTTGACATACATCAACAAATTAAAAAAGTTAAAAGTTACTAAAGCGCAGATTACAATAGATGGAATGAGTGAGAACTATTGTGCTAATAAACGTGCTTCAGAAGAAGACTTTTTTTCTGTAATTGAAAACGTAAAAATGGCGGCTTCAATGATAAATGTCACTATAAGATTAAATATAGCTGAAAATAATGCGGAAGAAGCAATTAAAATAACAGACTACCTATTGACGAAGTGTTCTTTGAAAAATAAAATTAAAATATACTTTGCTTATATAAAAAAATTTAAATTATCTAAAGAAGAGGGGGAAAGTAATTATAAAAAATATGTAGATAATTATTTACAATGGTTAAAATATGTGGTTCATAAATATGGGTTTGTTGTTGCAAAAGGAACATATCCATTAAGAAAAATAACCTCTTGTGGATATATTAGAACAGGAAGTTTGTGTATTGGATGCAATGGAATGTTATTTAAGTGTGAGTCTTGCTTTGATGAGAAAGATAAGATTATTGGAGATATATGGACTGGCAGATATTATAATAAGGTAGAAGAATATTATAAAATACCGGCAGATAAGAGAAAAAATGGTATATGTTTAAAGTGTTCGTATTTACCTGTTTGTATGGGAGGCTGTGTAAATGATGAGCTTAATAATGATTATGAAATGGAATGTAAAGCACATGCAAAAATGCTTTTTACATTAAAATTAGCGGAAGGAGGAATTTTATTATGACAGTATTAGTTGAAGCCAGTACACTTGTTAGTGCAAGTGGATGTGATTGTCAAGCAGTAGATGCACCAGGATGTGGTTCATATAACACTTGTGACAATTAAACGCTAGGCTTAAAGCGTATTAAAGAAGGGCTGCCGTATCAAAATCATAGATGCGGCAGCATCTTTTTGGTATTTAAACAGATGATAATTTGGGAATGTCTAAAAATGCTAATGTCCCAGGAACTATCATACTGAATATTCCGGTCTTGACGCAAGAATATTCATCAAGCAAATTATCTCTTAAAGCCGTTTGATCTGGAACGCGTAAAAAAGAGTATGGATTGGAGCGCGGAGAAAGCGGATGAGTTGAAGAACCGTTACAGCGGTGAGGAGATTTATAAATTGATGGTCAATGCCGGAACGAGTTATCAGGTGCTGGATGTGTCAGAGATCATCTATATTGAGACGGAAAAACGCGCCTGCAGGATTCACACGAAGGAGCGGGATTATCTTCAAAATGAATCTCTGAACTTTTATGAAAACCGACTGAGCGGTGAGCGCTTTTTCCGCATTCACAAAAGTTATCTGGTCAATCTGGATTATGTGTTGGAGATGGAGCCGGGCTTTAACAATGGATACAGCCTGAAAATGAAGTATTTTGAGAAAGAACGCCTGCCGATCGGACGGACGCAGGTGAAAGAGTTCAGAAATCTGTTTTTTATTTCATAGAAATTGTAATTTTCTTAACCCCGTCATATTTATTCTAAACCCCGCATATAGTAGTAGTAAGGTACCGGGGAGGACAAGCAGAATGAATAAGAACAAGCATTACCTGATTTCGGATGCTTCCAGACAGGTGCAGGTGGAGGCTCACGTGCTCCGGTACTGGGAGGACGAGCTGGGGCTTCCGATTCCGAGAAATGAACTGGGGCATCGGTACTATACGGAGTTTCATATCCAGCTGTTCCGTCAGATCAAGCAGTTGAAGGAACAGGGGTACCAGTTGAAAGCCATACGGGGAATCCTCGGAAAAGTGGAAGAAAATCAGAAAACAGAACCGGAAGCGCTTCTGGAAGCGCAGGCACAGGCGGTTTTCCGGGAAACGGGAACAGGAGAGCGTAACATGAGCAGGCAGGAAAATATGGAAATGAAAAAAAATACAGAGGTAGAAAACAAGGAAACAGAACTGCCGCAGGCAGAGGTTTCCCAGCCTCTGGCGGGGGAGAAGATGCGCCAGTTTCAGGAGATCATGAACCAGGTCATCGGGCGCGCGATCGAGGAAAACAGCGAAAAACTGAGCCAGGATGTCAGCTATCTGGTGCATGATAAATTGATGAAGGAGCTGGAATACCTGATGCGGGTCTCCGATGAGCGGGAGGAAGAGCGCTTCAAGCGCCTCGACGAGGTCATCCGCGCGTATCAGCGGGAAAACCAGGGGCGAGCGGAAGCAGCGGCTGCTGCGCCAGGGCGGTTTCCATTTTTCCGGTCCCGTGTAAAGAAAAAGAAATTTGGACGGAATGGGAATAAGATGTGATAAGTTCTGCAAAAGGGCATAAAAAAACCTGTCGGAAACGACAGGCTTTTTTATGTAGATATTTCGTTTTTGTTTGTGTTTAATTAGCCCTGCTCGATAGCGCCGGTCGGACATACGCCTGCACATGTACCGCAGTCGATGCAGCTGTTAGCGTCGATTTCGTATTTGCCATCTCCCTGAGAGATTGCTCCAACTGGACATTCGCCAGCACAGGAACCACAACTTACACAAGAATCAGTAATTACAAATGCCATGATAAAATCCTCCTTTTATATTTATGCGTTTGGCTATATTCTATACTAAAAATGCGAAATATTCAAGGAGAAATTGATGGTTTTCATGTTCTAAAATAGAAGCAATGGAAAAAACCGATTTTTCTGGAAGTCAGCATTCCTACAGGGTCGAGAGCGTTGAGAGCGCGTGCTCCCGGATGATCGTTTCATAATGCTCCTCATAGTATGCCTCAAATGCATTCGGGGCAGCGGCAGTCTTTAATGGTTCGCTGTACTCGGACAGGAGATTGCACAGGCGGTTGAATGCGTCGGTGCTGTCGGCTGTCTGGCGGACAACAAGGTAGTAACGACCGTCGGACGGGTGTTTATAAAGCGTGTTCGGTGTTTCGCAGACTGGAGCTGCGATGCGCGCTGCCCGGCAGACCTCGTCGAGGGAGCCGAAAGTAAAAATACGCGCTGCCGGCAGTTTGGAACCTGGCTCTGCCTTTTCAGTGGAAGGCGCGTCCGAACCGGTCAGCGGGCTTGCGGCGGTATTTTTGCCATTGTCAGTAAACAGGCTTAAAAGCCCGTCCGCGCCTTCTAAAAGCTCGTTGGCAAGCGTTGTCAGAGGCTCGTCCTCGTTTCCCGGGGAAAAGCGTGAAAAGCGGGTGTCCAGCTCTTCCGGGTCCTCGATCTTGGTAATGATCAGCATGATGCTCTCACTGGAGAGCGGAATTGCTTCCACCATCAGAGGAATATCGTCCGCCTCGAAGCCGACTTCATTCGATGCTTTCTGGATCATTTCATGGAACAGTTTTTTCGCCTTTTCCGTGCCATAGGCGAGTTCGCCCAGATTTAAGTTGCGGGCGCTCAGATCGCTGCTTGTCAGGGTGCAGCGGATCTGGTTTTCGTTGATGCGTTCTATTTTCATGGATTTTTCACTTCCTTGTCTTTTGGGTGGTTAAGATACCGAATGCTCCGTGCTTCGCACTTCCGCAATTTTGCAAGACATTTGTAATCCGCTCATTTTTCTGCGGAAAAAGGCTGCTTACTCATGTTTTGGACTTTGGAACCTTGGTATTCATCATACTATATAATATAATCACTTGGCAATTTGAATATGAAAAAAAAGCATAAAATCTTTCTAAAAACGGTTGCGGGAACTGAGGGGATCGTATACAATGAATCTTGAGAGGTGGTATAGACCGAAAGGAGGCGCGGTACGGAAACAGCCGTTCTATTTGGAAAATACCAGCTGGAACGTGTGATCGGACGCGGTCGGAGCGGAACTGTTTTTTTAGCCAGGCATCTGGGGCTTGATGAAGAGAGAGCGATTAAGCGTGTTAGGCGGACAGAGAGCGGTTTCATTCAGGAAGCAGCGCTTTTGAAGCGGCTGCGCCATCCGGGAATCCCGATCATCTACGATCTGGAAATTGACGAAAATTATTATTATCTCATCGAGGAATATCTGTGCGGTGAGTCGTTGTATGCCCGAATTGAGAGAACGGGCAGTCTGCAAACGGGAGAGCTTATCCGTCTGGGAATTGAGCTTTGCCGGATCATGAATTATCTGCATTCATTCAAACCAAATCCAATCTTATATTTAGATCTCCACCCCGGGAATCTTCTAATCTGCCGGGAACAATTAAAATTGATTGATTTTGATCAGGCGGCACTGGCGTCTTTGAGCCAGGAACGATCTGTTTGCTATGGAACAAAAGGCTTTGCAGCCCCCGAACAGTATGAGGGAGGGACTCTGGATGAGAGGACCGACATCTATGCCATTGGCGCCCTCCTGTACTATATGGGGACAGGGCATGCCCCAGAGGGGGAGATAAAAGCAGGACAGGGAAGCTGTCGGGGAGATCTGTACATTCTTATGGGGCGATGTCTCAGAACAGAGAAAAAAGAGCGCTGCCAGAGTGTCCGGGAAGTGTTAGAGGCATTGGAAAAACTGGAGGCGCGCATATTTGCAGAACGTCATATACCACTTCTCAGGATTGCCGCAGCAGGCAGCCGGAGCGGAATCGGGGTTACACATACCGCACTTGGCGCGGTCCGATATCTGCGGCAGAAAGGAGTTTCCTGCCTTTACAGGGAGCAGAATGACACGGGGGCAGTCCGCAGGCTGGCATCCTGGTATGGGCTGGCGCCGGATGAACATGGAATTTATTACATGGACGGTCTGGCGTTGAAACCCAGATACAGCGATGTGGTGCAGCTGGAACAGCCGGTGTTTGAAGTGATTTTAGATGACTGCGGAACCGGGCTCCAGACGGTTCTGGAGGGGGAGTATGATTTGATTCTTTTCGTCTGTGGATTGCAGCCGTGGGAGAAAGAAGATTCTCTGCGGGCGATCCGGTTTCTGGGAGCAGAAGAGGGACTCCAGATTTTATTAAATCACAGAAAATGCGGGCGGGATTATCTTCCGGAGGAGGTCAGGTATCTTAAGTATCTGCGGCTTCCATTTTTAACCCCGCCGTTCGATGCAGGCGGAAGGCGGGGGCAGGAAAATGAGGCAGCGGAGGAGACAGAATTTTTTGAAAGGATTTTCCGGGAGGCAGCTCTCAAAAAAGGACGGGGGACCAGACAGGCAGCAAAAGAAGGGGGACTCTGGCGGAACATCCGGCGAAGGTGGGAGCGCTTTATGGGTGGATTCCCGTGGCAGTGGAAATAGGAGGAAATACAGATTAGAATCGGAAAACGGGGCGAAGGCTCAAAAGTGGGGCGAAAATTCAGACAAAAACCAGTGCCAGACACAAAGCAGGCCGGGACAGAACGCTTGGAATGTATCGGGATAGCCGGGAGCGGACCATCGGTTGGGGTGACACACTTTTCGCTTATGACGGCAGCATATCTGTCCGGGGTTCTGTGCCGGCGAACGGCGGTTCTGGAACAAAATGAGAGCGGCTCATTTGCACAGCTTGAAAAGATATTCCGGACGGGAAAAAGAAGGAAAAAACCGGTTATAGACGGGGCAGGACAGCCGTTTGAAATTAGGGGAATTTTTTTCTATCAAAAGGCTGAACGTGCAGAATGGTACGATTGTTCGGAAAGGGGGATGGAGGCGATGGTGATCGACTTCGGAGCCTTGACACAGAAGAATCAGGATGCCTTTTTTCGATGCAGCCGCTGTTTTCTGGTTGGTTCGGTCAGCGGATGGCAGCTGGCAGATTTTGCGGCATTGGCAGCAGAAAAGCAAAAATGGAAAAAATGGTGTGAGTATTTCGTCTCATTTGGAGAAGAGGAAGCTGTAAAAATGGCAGAGCAATATCTGGATATCCGGATCCGGCGAATCCCACTGCAGAAGAATGCATTGATGGTTACGGGAGAGTCCATGACTTTTTTTGGAAAATTCCTACGATAAGCGAGGCAGACCTGGGGTTATAAATTACCGATTATCTCTGAAAGGTCAAAAGTTAGAAGGGGCTGTTTTCGCGGAATGGAGAAGGTGTGGAATGGTAGTAAGAAAAAGTAAAAAAGAAGAGGCAGAGAGGAGGCGTAGGGAACAGCAGAGAATATTTGTCGAGGGATTACAGCGATATAAAAGCAAAGGAATCCAGATTTTAATTGATGGGAGGGAGTGCAGACCAGAAGAATACAGGAAGCTGTGTGAGTTCCGGGAGGACGGCTCGTTTTATATGGCTGATTACGTCGGAGCGGAGACAGGAGTGCTGACAGAGATACATTTTGACCGGGTTTACAACCGGTGATAAGAGAGGTGCCGTTTTGTCCGTATCTGGACAGTCCGCCGGATTTTTCTTTCGGAGAAAATGGTGAGAACTGTTTAGATGGTGCTATTACAGTTACTGGGCACGTATGCGTAAACAGTAACCTATTACAGGGAAAATGAAAGAGGAGTTAAGAAAAAAGTCAACATTCCATGGAGCTGGTGTGATATAATAAGGGCACTTAGCGAGGTATTTTCGAGCTTAGTGCTTATGGTATTACCTTAACATACACCGGAGGAAAACATGGAAAGAGGAAGATCAAGGAAAGCACGTTCGGGCTGTCTGGGACGGATTTTCGGGTTTGTGCTGTTTTTAATCGTGGCAGCCGTTGGTGTGATTGCAGCGGTCAAATATATGCCAAGCCGGGAGAGGGCGGATCTGGATGCTCTGTACGCGGCGGGCGGCAGCGACCGGGTGGCGCTGTATCTGAACTATGAACGTCAGGAGGAGAGCGGGGTCTACGTGGACGGGCAGACATATCTGCCGGCTGCGTGGGTAGATGCGAACTTAAATGAACGTTTTTACTGGGATGCCAATGAGGAAATACTGGTGTACGCCCTGCCGGAGGAGATCGTGAAAAGCGACGAGACGACAGTGGATGAGGACGGAAAAAAGATCCTTTACCGGGATGGCGATGCAGTTTATCTTTCACTGGCTCTGATTCAGAAATACACCGATGTGCGTCTGCAGGCGTATGATGGTGAGGCACAGAAGCGGGTTTTCGTGGAAAATAACTGGGATCCGGTTACGGTGGCAGATGCGGCGTGGAGCGCCAAGATCCGCTTAAGAGGCGGCTTGAAAAGCCCGATTGTGACTGAGATAAAGCGCGGCGGGACAGTGACGGTGCTGGAACAGTATGACAACTGGGCGAGAGTCATGACACCGGACGGTCATATTGGATATATGCACAAGTGGAAGATGAAAAATCTGCACGAGGAGACATTAAAGAGTGATTTTACTGCTCCGGTCTACCAGAATATTTCACTGGATCAGAAGATTGTGATGGTCTGGCATCAGGTAACGATCGCGGCGGCAAACCAGGCGATGGATTCTCTGATTGCAAAGACGAAAGGTGTCAATGTCATCGCGCCGACGTGGTTTACGCTTAGCAGCAACAGCGGCGCGTATGAATCTCTGGCAGATAAGTCCTATGTGGATCGGGCGCATGAAAAAGGTCTGCAGGTCTGGGCGGTACTCGACAATTTCAGCCGCGAATGCAGCAAGAACGTGCAGGCGGAGGTGCTTCTTTCCAGGACGTCTGTGCGCGAAAAACTGATTGAAAATATGATGACAGAGGCGGACCGTTATGGATTTGACGGTATCAATCTGGATTTTGAGAGTTTGAAGACGGCGGCGGGCGTCCATTACATCGAGTTTATCCGCGAGCTGTCGGTTTCCTGCCGAAAGAAAGGGCTGGTGCTGTCGGTCGATAACTATGTTCCGGCGGTATATAACCGTTTCTATAACCAGAAAGAGCAGGGCAACGTCGCAGATTATGTGATTATCATGGGTTATGATGAGCACTATGCAGGCGGCGAAGCCGGTTCTGTTTCTTCGATCGGATATGTCGAAAACGGCATCAAAGATATGCTTTCCCTGGTTCCGAAGGAAAAGGTAATCAACGCAGTTCCGTTCTACACAAGGCTCTGGACGGGAAGCGGCGACAATGCGTCCTCCCGTGCGATGGGAATCTCCGAGGCGACAAAATGGGTGTCGGAGAGCGGCATGGATCTGACCTGGGATGATTCGGCTGGTCAGTATTACGGCAGGCTGGACAGCCAGAACGGCGAACAGCAGCTCTGGATGGAGGAGACAAGGTCTCTGGGACTCAAGATGGATTTAATCAAGAAATACGACCTGGCAGGTGTAGCCGGATGGCGGCTGGGGCTGGAAACCAGCGACGTCTGGGATGTGATTGGCTGGGAGTAGAGACAATTTAATTAAGATTCAATGATTCAAAGTAGGGTGGAAGTCTCATGCGGGAGCGTGGGGCTTCTGCTTTTTTATGTAATAGGAAATTCCTTGGAATCCCCTATTACACAAAAAGGCACTAAC
>ERZ780203.518-NODE-518-length-42275-cov-5.704263_pt1 | contig 42275 bp, 38 predicted proteins | sample MGYA00511168_ERZ780203 | MGnify/ENA primary metagenome ERZ780203 (study PRJEB29588, sample SAMEA2156577) | human gut metagenome | biome: human gut; feature: human-associated habitat; material: faeces | place: Denmark | collected 2008/2010 ...
ATTACGTAGACTAAATATTTTTTGTATAAAAAACGAATGTAAAATATATTTACAAGCAACCGAATTAATAATTACTAACAGTGTTGCAAATCGCAATGTTTTTTTCTCATTAGTCAAATACACTAATAAATATACAAAAAATACAATGGCCATAATTTGTTGTGATGCTGCAAGTATTATTAGTATACTATACTTAATCAAATTTTTCTTATTATAGCTTTCTAAATATCGTACTGCGAAAGTAAAAATCGCCACTGCCATAAAATGTCTTATTTGAGTAACATCCAAAAGAAACGGATAGCACACATACAATATCAATGCCAGTATCGGTTTCTTCGTATATTTTATAATCGAATCACTAATCAACCAAAGTGCAAGCAATGTATATATTTTTAAAAATAATGCGTAGTTAAATCCTATCTTTGCCGCAAATTTTATTATATACCAAAATCCAGTTTCTACGGCATAGGAACTTATCCCTTGGTTTACTCTTACAAACAAGTTCTCATAATACCAATAATCTGGATTTTCAAAATTAAATCCAGCAAGAATCCACAGTACTGTAAATAAAGCAACAAATGATAATGTCAATATTCTTCCGTCTTTTCTATGCTTTACAATGATTTTTAACACTCCTTCTCCTTCCTATAATGCCAGACTCAAAAGAAGTGATTTTACAGATTTAGTACATTATAATCAAATAGCAAATACTGATAATTCCATTTTTTCTGCATATATATCTTATACGTATTTTTTTCTTTCTTCCAACTGAGCTTCTATTGACTTAACATTATTCTGAAATCTAAATATAATTTTTTGCTTCTTATTTTCTATCCTTGTAGAAGTAGAAACGCCTTCCATATGTAAAATCGTTATATCTGAGCAATATCCTGTCTTATAACCCTTATAGGCTAAATAATCATACAATATTGCTTCCTCATTGTACATATATGTAATCGGCAAAAAAACATTTTGTTCATTTTTAATATATCTAGGACCATATACAACGCATGATCCATGTAATATGCAGTTGAACTCCGACGGCTGTTTCTCTCTGATTGGTATTGGATTTGTTTTTTTGTAATTTTCATACATTTTCCAAAATAGTTCAAATTTCATCAAAAGTATTTTTAGTTTATCTTTTCTTACACGATTTTGCAAAAACTTATTCGTATATGGCTTCAACTGTAATGGATTTTGATGATTTCCTTTCAATGTAACCATATCAGGTCCACACACATCCACTTCATTCTTTTTCATAAATTGCTTAACTATCGTAGTAAACTTATCATCTTCTATCATGATATCATTATTCATAACTGCAATATAGCTTAATAAATATTTACTTTTTATATATTGATATCCTAAATTATTTCCTTTGGCAAAACCTTCATTTTTCTCATTAATAATTACAGTGATATTATCATATTCTGCATACATTATTTTGAGTTGTTTTCCACTTTCATTCGGAGAACAATTATCTACTATTACAATTGGATTAACCTTACTTATCTTTATCAATTTATCTACGCATTTTCTTGTTATCTTAATATTTTGATAATGCAGAATCACATATCCAAACATTATTATCCCCTTTACAATCCATTAAAACCATATGATTTATGCGTTATCAGTCTATATAATATATACTTGATATATCTAATAATATATTTAAATTCAACTTTATTTTCTGAAAGTATTTTTAGTCCAGCCTTATATTTTTTCTTGTAAAATGCGACTCTGCATCTTTCCAACGAAATGACAGCAACTACACGCTGTCTATCTGACTCAGCCAATGCATTAATTCTATTTTGAAAAACATTTAAATAGTGCTTTGTATACTCATCTATTTTCTCAAAAGATCTGCTTGCTCGCTCTCCCTCTTGATAAATAGTAAGCAAACTCTCATCTACATATGCCAATTTATAATGTTCAAGAACTCTGACCAAAAATTCAATATCTTGATTTCTTTGAAATGATTCATCATATCCGCCAATTTCATCAACAACGCTTTTTCGAAGGAATAAATTAGACCCCGATCCCATAAACATTGTTCGCATTAATGCATCTATATAGCAATTTCCGCTTCTTTTTTCAGAAGAAACTTGATTTCCTCCATGCTCTTTTATAAGCTTATATCCTGTATAACATGCCCCCCAGGAATTATCTAACTTCTCTAAGCAATCAACCTGTTTTTGTATTTTAGTTTTTTCAATTTCGTCATCATCATCTAAATATGTTATATATACTCCAGAAGCCTCTCTCCAACCTGTGTTTCTTGCTGCTGAACCATTTTTATTCTGAGCATGCTTAAGATATATAACATTTGAAAAAGAAGCATATTCAAACATAAGTTTTTCAGTTTCAATTCTTGCATCCGTATTTGGATTATTATCATCAACAACAAAAATCTCTATATTTTTATATGTTTGATTCAAAACAGAATCTATACATCTTTTTAAGTATTTCGGTCTGTTATATGTCGGTATAATAACAGAAACTAATGGATCCATAAAATCCTCCTATTATCGAGTCACCAAAAATGACTCATCACTTTTGATTCTAGCTTCCATTTCACTACGTTTAATAACATTTTTCTCGATTGTATTTGAAAATTTATCCCATGTACTTATAATACGCGCTGGATTCCCACCAAGAATTATATTGGAAGCATTAAATGATTTTGTCACAACCGCACCTGCTGCAACAATAATATTATCCGCTAATGTTACTCCATAAAGGATTGTCGCATTTTCTCCAATAAAACAGTTATTTCCAATAGTAATTTTTCCAAAAATATCCGATTTATCAGGATATAGTAATTTTATACTATTATCATGTGTAACAAATGTTACATTCGTAGAAATCGTCACATTGTTACCAATATAAATTAAATATGGATCCCTGGTCATCGGAGATGAACACAATAAACATCCCGATCCTATTGTTACCCCCCCCCTTCGATAGTAATCATACAAAATTTCATGGTTACACCAAATTTTTTCTTTTATCTTTGCTATTATATAACCTAACTTCAACATCAATATTTCTCCTCATATAACACCTTTTTAATCTATTTCGAATAAAATAAGTAAGACATTGTTTCCATAACAACCTTCTTTTTACAAAAAATATTCTCCATATGTTTTCTACCTGCAAGTCCCATATTCTTTTTATCCTCATAAGAAAGACCAATAAATCTCTTCATTTCTTGATACAGAGAATCAACATTTTTAGCTTCAACTAGGAATCCTGTTTTTCCCTCAATTACGGCTTCAAGGCATCCATGAATATTAGATGTTATTACAGGTCTTCCACTTGCTGCACATTCTAAATTTGTATTGGCCATTCCCTCATGCCATGATGGAAGTACAAAACAATGACAATTCTCAATAAATGGTCTAACATCGCTTTGATATCCATGATAACATAACCATCCCTCTTTTTCAAATCGCTGAATTTCAGCAACATAATTTTCTTCAAATCCTCCCACCACATCCAACGAACATCTATAGCCTTCATTATTTAGTCGTTCCATTGCTGAGAATAATTCATCTATTCCCTTTTCACGCATAACTCTTCCAATAAACAAAAACTTGGTCATATCAGTTTCTTCTGGATATTCTATATAATAAAAATGTTCAAGGTCAACTCCCGCTCCTGCCAACACATATGTCTGATTCTTTGGAATAATCTTTGCTTTAACAATAACATCTCTGTTCTCAACATTTTCAAAAAAAACAACCTTTGCTTTTTTTAAAGCGAATTTATACATCTTAGAAACAAGATAACATAACATTCCGTTATTTTGAAATGCAGTTCCAAGCCCTGTGATATTAACAGCATATGGTATTTCTAACAAGCGACATACTAAACCACCATAAATATTGGGTTTAATTGTATATGTAATTACTAATTCAGGTCTCATATTCTTAATTACTCTATAATATTCCCTCATAAGCTTCAAATCATGAAAGGGATTCATTCCTCGACGTTCCATAGGAATTCTTATTAAATTGCAATGCATTTTTTTTATTCTGTCTTCAGCATCTATTTCCTTCTTATCATTTGTTTGTGGTACAATTGCACTTACAATACTTTTTTTCACCAGTTCCTGTATGAGCATTCCACGAAAAATTTCCAACCCTGTAGCACAATTACATATTATTAATATTTTCATTCTTGCACTTACTTTCTTCCGTTTTCTTCATAATCAATGCACTATTTTCTTCTTAATATAGACATGTTTTTTCTAATATAAACTTCACTATACTTCATCATATAGATACCTGATTCATATTTTCCAATAAACGCTTTATTTGCCTTACCCTCAAGATTAGTTGTAATAAGCTTCATGTGATCACACCCACTTTCATAAGCATGAGGATAGCCACCACCAAAGCGTGGGTTTACTTCTGATATATAGTACTCTCCATCAATATCAAATATATCAATATCAATCTGTCCCCTATATCCAGCTTCAGAAACAAATTTTCTTATTAACTCAAACAACTTCTCATCTTTGAACGAAACCGCTTTATCAGTTTCTCCAGCTCTCATTTTTATTTTCTTTTTCGTAAAAATAGAAACAACTTCTCCTGAAATCATGTCAATATAAACATCGGCTCCTATTTCCTGTCCGTCAAGATATTCCTGAATCATTAAACCTTCATCATGCGCAAATAATAGATCTACGGTTTCTTTATCATATACTTTAGATATAGCAATACTTGCACTTCCTCTTGCTGGTTTTACAAATACTGGATATGTTATTTTTCCATTTTCAACATCTTTATAAAAGTCCATTTTATCCATATAAGATTTTGCACATTTATATTGATGTTCTTTAAGCCATGAATACATTTGATATTTATCTAATGACATCTCACATAAATCATAAGCAGAACCTATTACTTTTGTTCCAATAGCTTCAAATAATTTTTCATTTTTAGCGATTAAGGACAGTTCTGGATCTATCAGTGATAAAACTCCGTCAATCTTTTCTTTCTTACAAATATCAATGATTATATCCATATAATCAGGAGATGTCATTTTAGGTACAATATAATATTTATCTGCTTCATAAATCGCAGGAGCCAAACCACTCATATCAGTAGCAATAACTTTTCCTGTTCCATTCAGTGTTTTTACAAAATACTCTACTATTTTATTTCGAGTACCAGCACTTAAAATTAATATATTCATAATATGTTACTCCATAATTTTTTTCTTCATTTATACAAGACATGCTTACTTAATTTGATCTAATTTATCATTTTTTCCCCATAATAATTCCATCGGATTCTCAATACATTCTTTTCTCATATCCATACATGCTTTTTCCCATGTCCATACCGGTTCCCAACCAAGGACATTCTTACTTTTTTCATGAGCTAATAAAATCTGTGGTGTATCTGGCATATCTGGTCTATAATGTTTCTCCGTTCTTCCATCTGCAAAAGCATTCATGATTCCATCTACCATAGAATCTAAAGAATATGGTTCATAGCCCGGAAGATTAAAAATTCCACACGCATCGTTATTTGCTGCTATTACGACCGCCCTTGCAAAATCCTTAATATAAAGTAATTCCTTTTTTCTTGTCACATCTCCATACACTTCAAGATTTTCACCCTGAATGCACTTTCTAACCATAGAACGCCATGGAAGCATTCTTTCTTTTCCTTCAAGGAAATACGTTGCAATCGGATGCCAGCCATAAACCATAAAGTGTCTAAATACACATGGTCTTACTTCACCGCAAATTTGCAGATGTTCTAATATGTCAGTTGCAGCTCTTTTACAAATTGCATAAACCGCATGATCATTACCATTCTTCGGGAAAGATCTAACTACATCATCATCAATCGGTGTTGTTGTTCCCCAATATTCGGCAGTATCACTTGGTGTAGTATTAAATATTATACGTTGGCACTCAACAGTTTTCATCCATTCACTAATATTTACAGTTCCAACAATAATACTCTGAACATATGGCATCATATCTCTATTAGCATGAGCCGGCATAGTTCCTGCCATATTTACAACTACATCAATTTTTTCCTTTGGTAATTTATCAAATGTGGATTTATCGGAAACATCAACTCCACCAATGAAAGTAATACTTTTTGTTTCAAAGAATCCATTATCACTATTTCTTCTGCCAACAGCATAAACATTGTATCCATCTTCTTTCAAGGCAATGGCACTATAACATCCCAACTGACCTGTCGCACCAAATACTACTGCATTTTTCATTTTATAATCCGCCTCTTTCTATAAACAATTCCTATCCTAATTCTGAACGTTGAACATACTCGTTTGGAGTCCACGCACTTCTTATCTTTTTTATATTTCCATTCGATTCTACATATACATCCGGAAAATATTTAATAAACAATGGCGTTAAGCACATTGTATATGCTCCCACCTTATCATAAATTATTTGATCTCCGTATTGAAGGGTTGACCCATTTTTTTCTTCAAATAACCGATCGTGTTCCATACAGGTATATCCGCAAATAACCTGCTTAGGATGTATATCTCTCTGGCCTTTAATATCAAAATGATGAAAATATGAATTCTTTGTCATCAATGGATCAATACTGGTTCTGCTACCATCCGTAACAACAAATCTATTAAATTCTGTATCTTTCACATCAACAACACTCGTTACATATGATATTGGCGCACCTATCACTGCCATACCAGGTTCAACTATCAATTTCGTCTTTGTCTTATCAAAGCAAGTAGCTAAAATACTTTCCATTAAAGCAATATATTCATCAAATTGAGGTTTTGTAGGCAAGCCACCGAAAAATCCACCTCCAACATCTACATACTCTAAATCAAGTTCAAACTCCTTTTGTACTTTACAAGCAATTTCTGCAATTGCCCGATAAATATCAAGTCCTCTGGATTTAGAACTTGTATGTAAATGAACGCCTGATATTTTTGCTTTTTTTTCTTGAAGTTTTTTTATTACCTTTGAAAGTTCTCCATTTTCATAACAAAATCCAAAGCGTCCTCCATCTTCTGGACATTGTGATTGTCCAGGGCACATTTTTTCTATATCAAAGTTAATTCGAATTCCGATTCGTCTGTTTTCAGCTTCAACATCCTCAAGCCATTCTACTTCTCTTTGGGAATCTATATTCACAATGCAGCCATTTTGAAGTGCCTCCAAAAAACTATTTTTTGTTTTAATCGGTCCGTTATATATAATACGACTTTTTCCTACACCTATAAATTTTGCCAAATTATATTCATCTTCTGATACTGTTTCTGCATAACACCCTAATAAATCAAAATGTTTAATCACCCACGGAAGCGCATTCGTCTTATATGAATACCCAATGATATAGTTATCCCAGTGTTTTTCTAGCGCATCTTTTAATTTATTAAAATTCTCGTCCAATTCTTGTTCATGAATCATATAATATGGCGTTTTAAATTTCACTGGCTTCTCCTTTCCTTTTCCCACTGCATTTTTCTAAAATCATCAAAATTGATCATCTCTTCTGCACTAATACCTTCTCTTTTTAGTACAATGAGTATTGTGTCAATCAGTATTTTCACATCCATGCCAAAAGATATATGTTCCGCATAATATATATCCATTTTCATTCTCTCACCCCAATCGACATTATTCCTGCCGTGTACTTGAGCATACCCTGACAGTCCGGGTCTCACATTATGTCTCTTTCTTTCTTCTTCTGTATAATAATCGAGGTATCTCGCCATCAATGGCCTTGGCCCAATTATGCTCATATCGCCCTTTACTATATTTACCAGTTCAGGCAATTCATCAAGTGAAGTTGCTCTCAAAAAGCGACCATACTTGTTCAATCTAACCTTATCAGGTAATAATTTACCTTCTTTATCTTTTCGATTATCCATTGTACGAAATTTTATTAATTTGAATATTTTTTCATCTTTTCCTGGTCGTTCTTGTGTAAAGAAAGGATTTCCTCTCATAAATACCATACCTAGCACAATTAACACCAACAATAACGGTGAAAGTACAATTAAAGCAATCAGGCTCAACGAAAAATCCATTACTCTTTTAAGATATTTTGCATACATATCAATTCCCCATATCTAATTTTAACAATTATTCAAAGCAGGCTCTGATTACTTCAATAATTCTATCCTGCTGCTCTACGGTCATTTTATTATCGCTCGGCAAACACAATCCTCTTTCAAAAATATCCCCTCCTACATCAGCCACTCCACCTGCAATATACGCATTCGTTCTTGCACGTCCATTTCCATCTCTGACGATAAACGGATTTAAGCGATAAATCGGCTGCATATGCATCGGCTTCCAAATTGGACGTCCTTCTGCATTAATAGATGCAATAGCTTCTAAAATTTCTGTTGGGCAAGTCTTACCAGGTTCTTTAATATAGCAAACATCCTGTTCCCCTCGCACTTGTTTGCACATCGCCTCTTTATCAATCATCAAACATGATAACCAATAATTTGGCTCCGAATTTTCAAGTTCCATCGGATTCATAGATACCGGTAATCCTCTTAAGCCCTCTTTATATCTCTCATAAATCGCCTTTTTCTGAGCAATATGTTCGTTCAAATACGGGAACTGTCCACGGACTACACCCGCCACCACATTACTCATGCGGTAATTGTAGCCCAATTCTTCATGCTGATACCATGTTGCATTTTCTCTTGCCTGGGTAGACCATTTACGAACTTTATTTGCTGCTTCTTCATTATCTGTCAGGAAACAGCCACCTGAACTACCGGTAATAATCTTATTTCCATTGAAAGAAATCGTATTATATTTTCCAAATGTTCCAGTTTGAACACCTTTGTATGTAGCCCCCATTGATTCTGCCGCATCTTCCACCAAGATTGCGTCATGCTTTTTTATAACTGCATTTAATTCATCTATCTTTCCTGGAGTTCCATACAGATGTGCTACTACTACTACTTTTGTATCCGGGTAAATTTCAAACGCCTTTTCTAATGCCACCGGATCCATATTCCAGGTATCATACTCTGTGTCAATAAATACTGGTTCTCCGCCCTCATATACAATCGGATTCACGGTTGCATCAAATGTCATATCGGAACAAAATACCTTTTTTCCTTCTAATGCACCATGTCCTACTTTTGGCATTCCATACGCTTCAATTCCTGCCAGTTTCATAGATAAATGTAAAGAAGCCGTTCCCGCTGATAATGCAACCGCATATTTGCATCCAATCGCTTCACACGCCAGTCTTTCTACTTCGTTGATATTTTTTCCAACCGTTGACATCCAGTTTGTTTCATACGCTTCTTTGACATATTCGATTTCTGGACCATGCATAGTTGGACTACTTAACCATACTTTAGATTCAAACTTTTTAAAGTTGTTGGTTTCTTTAAACATGTTTCAATTCCTCTTTCTATTTGCCATTTGTAAATAGTTACATTTTTTCTTAAAAGCTACAGGCCACAGTGTAACAATTAGCCTGTGAATGTCCTATGCATAAACATCCGCAGGCTATATCACACCTTTTTATCAAAATTTTCCTATGTCCAATTTCATAGCCTAATCCCTTCCATAAAGGTCTCTTGTATAAACTTTCTCTCTGACATCATCCAGACACTTATCATAACGATTGGCAATAATTGACTGGCTCATAGTCTTGAACTTATCCAGATCATTCACTACTTTGCTGCCAAAGAAAGTATCTCCATCTTTAAGAGTTGGTTCATAAATGATTACTGTTGCCCCTTTTGCCTTGACACGCTTCATAACCCCCTGAATACTGCTCTGACGGAAGTTATCCGAATTGCTCTTCATGGTCAACCGGAAAACACCTACAACCACTTCTTTTTCCTTTGCTTTATATTCATCTGCTATTTCCAGTACACGATCCGCAATAAAATCTTTTCTAGTACGATTACTCTTTACAATCGCAGACATCATGTTCTGCGGAACATCCGCATAGTTTGCCAGCAACTGCTTTGTATCCTTCGGCAGACAATATCCGCCATATCCAAAAGAAGGATTATTATAATGATTTCCGATTCTCGGATCCAGGCATACGCCATTGATAATATCCCGCGTATTTAAACCTTTCATTTCCGCATAGGTATCAAGCTCATTAAAATAAGAGACTCTGAGCGCCAGATATGTATTGGCAAAGAGCTTGACCGCCTCTGCTTCTGTAAATCCCATAAAGAGTGTATCAATATTTTCTTTGATTGCTCCCTCCTGAAGAAGATGAGCGAAAATCTCCGCTTTTTCGCGGGTTCCTTCATCACAGCTCACAATAATTCGGCTCGGATACAGATTATCATACAAAGCTTTGGATTCCCGCAGAAACTCCGGGCTGAATATGATTTTATCTGTATTATATTTTTTTCTGACTGACTTCGTAAATCCAACTGGTATCGTACTTTTGATTACCATAATTGCTTCTGGATTTACCTTCATAACTAATTCAATTACCGATTCTACTGCAGACGTGTCGAAAAAATTCTTCTTGCTGTCATAATTCGTTGGTGCTGCTATAATGACAAACTCCGCATCTTTATAAGCAATCGCCCCATCGGTTGTAGCCCTCAGATCTAACTCTTTTTCTGCCAAATATTTTTCAATATAATCATCCTGAATCGGACTTTTTCTATGATTGATGAGCTCTACTTTTTCCGGAATAATATCTACAGCTGTCACCTGATTATTCTGAGCCAATAAAACTGCTAGCGATAAACCAACATAGCCTGTCCCCGCCACTGCTATTTTTCTATTCATACCATATTCCATCCTTATACTACCATAAATTCTTTATGTCACTCAGAGATTAGTTTGCATTGACTTTTTCCGGTTTTCTGTACGTCGGCACGATCATCTGCACCACATCCTTGATACTGTCCGAATCCCGGTTTGCAATCTCATACAGTTCATCCAGCTGATGCGCAAAGTAATCCATGTCAAAATCAATCGGTTTTCCGATATGAATCAGCTTGTTTGGCGTATCCTGCAGACCCTCTTCGTCCATCAGAAGCTCTTCGTATAATTTCTCGCCCGGGCGAAGTCCTGTGAATTCGATCTTGATATCCTCGTCTACTTTGTAGCCGGACAGGCGGATCAGGTTTTTCGCCAAATCCAGAATCTTGACTGGTTCCCCCATATCCAGGACGAAGATCTCTCCGCCTTTAGCATACGCACCTGCCTGCAGAACCAGGGAAACCGCCTCCGGGATCGTCATGAAGTAGCGGATGATATCCGGATGAGTTACTGTTACCGGACCGCCTTCTGCGATCTGACGCTTGAAAAGCGGGATGACAGAACCATTACTTCCCAGTACATTGCCAAAGCGGACTGCCACAAAATCGGTTTTTGATTTTGCATTCATCATCTGGATCACCATCTCGCACATACGCTTGGACGCGCCCATGATGTTGGTCGGATTGACCGCTTTATCGGTGGAGATCAGAACAAAGCGTTTAACGCCATATTTATCGGCTGCCTTTGCTGTCTTATATGTACCAAATACATTGTTTTTAATTGCCTCGTTCGGGCTGTCTTCCATCAGCGGAACGTGTTTATGAGCCGCCGCATGGTAGACGATCTCCGGTCTGTATTTTTCAAAAATCGTATTGATCCGGTGTGTGTTGCGTACCGAACCGATCAGCACCTCCAGATTCAGTTCTGGATGCTTTTCCCGCAATTCCATCTGGATATCGTAAGCATTGTTTTCATAGATATCGACGATGATCAGTTGCTTTGGATTGTGTCCCGCGATCTGACGACAAAGCTCGCTGCCGATGGAGCCGCCGCCTCCAGTAACCAGCACCACTTTGCCACTCACATATCCCATAATCTCATCCAGATTGACGCGGATCGGGTCACGGCCAAGCAGATCTTCGATCTCTACCTCACGCAGTTTGGAAACACCTACTTCTCCATTCAGAAGCTGATAAATGCCCGGCAACGTTTTTACTTTACAGTCTGTCTGTCTACAAATCTCAATAATTTCTTTTCGATCTATTGCCGAAGCAGACGGCATCGCGATATATATTTCATCAATATGATATTTCTCTGCCATTTCCGGGATATCATTTCGACCGCCTACAATCGGAATCCCATTTAAAAATTTCCCCTGTTTATTCGGGTTATCATCAACAAAGCAGACCACTTTATCTTTCAGGTACTGGCTGCTAGTCATTTCCTTTAAAATCACTGCGCCAGAGCTTCCGGCACCCGCAATCATAATCCTCCGTTCAACAGAAGCAGTACCGATATTTTGAGGTATCACCGTCGTCAAAATACGGTAGGACAAACGAACCCCTAATTCCATGCAGGTCAGGGATGCAAAACAGATGATATAAAAGCTTCTCGGAACACGGTGATCTAATAACACCATTCCAGACATCTGTACCAATGTAGCCAGGACGCATGCCCCTACGATACGCAACGCCTCCCGTATGCCCGCCACACTCCACATGATCGCGTACAGGCGGAACAGAAAGAAGATAATCAGTGTCACTGCTATATATATAGGAAGATACATCACTACAGGTCCTATGTACTCCGACGGAATTCTTCCTACGTTCATGTCAAACCGCACAAACAGTCCCAAAAAGGACGCCACACACAACGCCAGCGCATCCACCACCATCAAAATCAGCATCCGCGCCCGCTTACTATGCGGCAGGTATTTCTCTAGTATTACATTCACATTCATTGTAATTGCCCATCCCTAGTCTTTTGTTTTGCCTTTGTCCTTCGCTTGGACATGCATATTCTAGTTTATTATACGCTACTTTCGGTGGGGATTCAATAGAAGTTTATGGGAAGGAAAGGTTAGGAAATTCTTAAGAAGCAAGGATTTGATGCTTTTGAGGTGGGCATATGAGAAATTTCCCGTAATCGCTTGAAAATTAGGAAATCTTTTGTTATGAGCAGGTGGCATACAGTGCTTTACTTTTTCTCATCACTGAGCAAGCACAATCAGCTGTATGATAGAGGAAAGCCATATTATGCATATTACAACACTACCACTTTTTAGCAATATCCATGTATAATTAAATAGCGAATATTTTTCGCTAATTGTGATTATAACGAAAGAAGACAGACATGAAAAGAAGCTCTGGTTTAAAACGTTTTCTTCTTAAGTGTTTGATATGGTTCGCATTTTTTCTGCAGTGGGTAGAGGGACACCCACTGACTCAATAAAATCGTTTTGTTGATCGCAGAAAAAATCGTCCAGATTCTAACACATAAGTAAAAACACTGTCTTTGGATTTGCCAGCTATTCTTTCAATAGATGGCTGGCATAACAATCCACTGCCAACTTAACCAGAGTAAGATAAATAATATCCTAATTTTTAAGAAAGGAGTTGCCTATCATGACACAAGAATCATCAAAAAACACTGGAGGTGAAATTTTAAGAGAGGGTGAACAACTTGAAAATTAGTTATTCACCCGTATGTTTATTGCATGGTATTTTAGAGAACCGAGGGTGCGGCCATAAACTTGGACTATCCAAATAACCAGTCCAAGTTCATGTCCGCACCCTCTACTCATTTCAAGCGTGACAACCAGTGCAGATGAATAATATTTCCATCTATCAGACCACTTATCTATATCATACCTTAAGCCCCATTTTTTGTCTATACGCTTGGCGAGAAATGGCAAAAAATGACATGATATTCCGTTTCTGTTCTCTCCGCATTTACCCCCACAACCGCGAACTAAAGATTCTTTCTATACTTCTTTGTAAATATCATAGCTGTCAATATCATCCTGTCGTTCGCAGGCACGATTTATGTATTTATTATAATTCGCAATGAAATCTTCCCATTTTACTGCTTCTATATAACTGTCCTTGCCGCTGTACCAGATGGTAGAACCAGAATCACAGACCTTTTTCGAAGCATTTTTCAAGTTAAATTTATTTTTTCTGATGATTGAAAACAGCATATCTGTATGATGCATTGTACAGCCGCCACTACAGCAATTTCTATTTTCCAGGTAATAAGCGTAAGAGCCGGTTTCATCCGGGAGAACGACTGCAATCATGGCATTGGTTCTGCTGGTCACCGGATCTCCATTTTTATTCTTTCTCGAAACCTCTTTCAGCGAATACGATATCTCCCATGGAATCCATTGGTCTTTCTCCGACCTCCACCAGTCTTTCATTTTCGGTGAAATAAATACAACCGTTACCGAACTGTCATAAATTCTGTTCTTCAGCTTTTCCCATATGGTATCATCCGACAGTATACTTAAATCCTCACCATCGCTTTCTCCCTTATAGATATGATCCGATGGTTCCAGCTTTTCTTCAAATTTGGTTACATAGTCGCGTACTTTCGAGTTTTCATATACAGACAGATTTTTCACATGGTCATCTGCATATTTATAGGAAACAAAAATCTTCTTCTCCATACATTTCCTTTCTTCCAATGTATTTCTGTATTTGCATCAGATATATGTAATTACAATTCCAACTGTACACATAAGCATTAACGGCAAGTAAAACCACCATTCTGTTTTTGAAAATAAACAGCACCGATATTTATTTCTTTCCTTCGGAAAGTCATCGAATGTGGCCTTCAGCGAGAAATCAATGTTTTTTTCCTCAGTCTCTACAACTTTTTCATATAAAGAACGATAAAGTCGCTCCTGTTGCAAATAAAATGCATCCAGCCCCCAGAAAACAATCAGCGGAATATAGGCAATGAAAAAGTAACGCTTATCTGTGTCTTTACTTGCCAATGCAAAAATGCCAACCATCAATGTTACCGCCCATCCTTTTAGCATAAAAGAATTGCTCGCCATACGATTGATGATTCCCTGTATTAAATCCAAATGTTTAAATTTCTTTTCCATAATCATCACCCTATTACTTCTTTCGTCATGAAAAGCATAGCATATAGAACGTCTAATGCATGAACATCCTTATATTCAGGCACAGAATGATAGTTTCTTTTCCATTCTCTAAGTTCTACGCCTTCCAGAGGTTCCATGTCATTCAGATATTTCCCCACCTCATGCTCTATATTAGGTAAGCTGTCTGTGTTAAACGCCTTATGCAAAACACTCTCTAAAATTGCCTTTTCCCGTTTTGGTTTGGACTCTAACAATGATGTCATGGCCAGTTCATGATAAATCCACGGTGATAACGTCACTTTCTTTTTCTCTTTCTTCAAAGTTGCCACATCTTCTGCCAATGAAATAGAATTCGGCGTATTATAAAACATAATACATTCCGTTTTATCTATCATTTCGGTCAATGCAGTTGATAACATAATGTGGACGTGACTGGTTGTATAATTTCTGAGATTATAGGCATACGATTTTCCATCACTATTCTTACAATAGTCATCATCAATTTCTTTTAAAAGCTCATCACAATATCCCCACACACAGGAATCAATAAATGCTGTCAATCCAAATTCATCATATAACCATCCTGCTAATGCCTGTACTTTATTAATATCCTGATGAGAATGGGAAAGGAAAATATCCACATCTTCCATCTGAAACCAGTGATTTTTCATACTGGTTCCATCGATATGTCCGTTTTTATAAATAAATTCTCTTAGTGATTTTTTGACTGTATTTTCATGCTCTTTATAAATTTCCTGTCCTGATTTAAGATAATGGCTCAGTTCATTATTATAGAAATCATCCGATATTTTTAAATCAAATTTTGAATACATATTCTTCCCCCTTTATAAGCTATCTAGGAACGCTGTTCTTTCACAATCTCCATGATAACCGAAACCAGTTTATCAATATCCTTTTCTGTTTTCAGCGTGCCCATGTATTTTTTTAAATACGAATATGAAGTCATGTCCCCCTCGATTTCTTTCAAAATTTCTTCAGCCGCATACCCGGTGCTTCCGATTGGAATGATAATATTCCCATTTTTCTTCGCAATCTGATATTCTTCCATGCATCCGTCCGCATTTATAATTTTCTCCGGATCAGCAGAATCTTTTTTATTTCCAAATAAAAATATTGCGATTCCTGTTTCTGCTATCATATCGGTCCGGTATTTTGTAAATGTAGCTTTCCGCTCAGCTTCATCCTTGATTCCCTGTGGAAATGGCCGAAGTGTCAGATATTTGCCGGTATGCTTATACTTGCTTGCATAGATTTCTCTCAACGCACCATTTATTACAGATGAGCCTATACCAATTCCGAAGCCGGATACTACCCTAAAGTTTTCTTTTACTAATTCTGCAGCGATTTTTTCCGCCAACAATTCTGCAGCCTCTTTCGTCCAGCTTCCATAGCAGTCAGCACTGCCGGAAATGAAAACATTATTGAGTTTAACTGCGCGTTCAATATCCCGGAGAACTTCCGTTACTTCCTTATAAGTATCGGTATACACTGTTTTTATTCCATAGTAGGCTAACTCATTCGATTTCATTTCCTGTTTTCGCAGATTATAGCGATACTCTTCTTCTGTTTCACCTTCCTCACGCTGCGCCTTTGTCGTTAACCAGTAATGCGTTCCTGTGTTTTCTCCGAGAAAAGTTGAAATCTGACCCATAATAAAATCTATATTGGGATCATTAAAACTAAACCCTACAAAGAGGAAATGTTTTGTCAGCAAATCGCTTTTTAAAAGTGTTCGAAAAAGCGGACGATTTTTTTCATAGAACATATAATCTTCTTTTGTCAAGACTGCCCTTGCTGCATGATTCACGTCTCCATGCATCTTATATACAACAGCATCCCGGTCTGGCCTAACCATCGCTAACTGATCGGAATCCATTTTTACATCCACTTTCCGGTTGTTTCTTTTTAATGCATCTTCAATCAATTCATCATAGTTCGTTGTCCAATAAGTTGATATAGGCAGCCTGGCCAAAATTTCTACCTTTTCATTTTCTGTAACCCCATTGCTGAAGCAATCCATAATACTCTGGTTAATAGCACCTCTGGATCTGGAAGCATCTTTATAATACTGGGCAACTGCAAGGTAATCGTTTTCTTTCTCTATATCAAGTTTGATTTCTTCGGACATGGGACGCAGCAGTTCTTTCCAGTTGACAAAACCAGATTCTCTCGATGTACCGGCCCCGGCGAAAATTGCCGCTGTCCCATCCCATATTGCACGTGTATATTCTCGAACAAATGTTTTTTTCGAAATTTCCATATTGATTTCCTTTTCTATTTCTTATCTCTTTTCAATTGTTTCAACTGCTCTAACTGGACCCGTTCATATTTATGCGGATCATCTCCATTTAAAATCAGCATCCTAGGGTTCCTCTTCAGATCACGTTCATAATAATCCAGTTCAAACGCCACCCATTCTGATGCTCTGGAATTCTCAGAACTCAGATACAATAGACATCCGGACTGCTTCATCCGTACTTTCAAAACCTCTCTCGTATATTCAGAAACCATAGAACGCTTCAAAAAATCATTATCCTCAGTCCAATCCACGTAGCTGCTCATTCCAAGAGCATTTGCCGCTTCTACCACCCTACGCACCGGGCCTCTGTCACGACTGCTGTGGGATATAAACAAATCGTAATATTTTTTATTTTGTGCCGATTTCCGGTTCTGCAGTCTTTCCGCGAGAGCCTGCGGTGTTCCTTCCAGTGTACTTTTTTCAATCTGATAAACTTTCTTTTTTCCTTTAAAGTTTTTTCGCAGTTTCACATAATGTCCCATATGCTGCAAATGCCGAAATGCCATGTTCCGAATCTGGTTATTCTGCTCACAGTCATTTCTTTGTAAATTTTTCAAAAAATGCTGGCATTTCCGGTGCAGAAACAGGAACCGGATCATTATTAGCCCCAATTCTAGTATAATATCCATTATCAAACATAATGGCTCCATTATCATTTACAATTTTCATGATAATTATTGATTTATTATAATAACTTACCATTCGAATTTTTGAACCTATCTGTCTTCTATAATGTTCATCCAATGGCATTGATTGTAGTGCATTTTTAAACTGATTAAAATAAGCATCATAATCTCCATTATAAAAACAATCAACCTCTCCATCAATACCTGTTATATAGAAATTCCCTACCTTTATATTTTCTGTTTGATATTTTCTGGAAATTTTTTCTGCATCTTCAAACTTGTCCGCCACTCCAATTAAAACATATCCTACCGCATTTCTTTCCGAGTTTCCCATTGCTGTTAATGTTTTATATATTTTAGTTATTAATTTTTCATTCTTCTCACCACTAGAAAGATCATGTATACCCTGTTTAAAATCATACTGCGAATTTTCAGTTTTTGACTGCTTTAATAATGTCTCTATTTCTGTCGCATAAGAATAATGCATTGGATCTCCCTCTACTCTTTCCGCAAATAAAGGTTGTAAAATAGCCTTTACTTTTGCCACTACTTCGGTTTTCTCTTTCGCGCTCCATGCACCGCCTCCTCCGGATATAATCATTGTTCTTTCTGCAATATTTCCCAGTCGTTCATATATTCCATCATAATCTATAATTTTCATTTCATCCTTTATCAGCAATTCATATAACGTCAAAAAAAGGCATTGAAAATATCTCGGTCCTTTGTACACTCTCTGCTGAAGAATATGTTGAATTATCGTATGTTCCTTTTTATAAAATATTTTTTTAATCTCATCAATTATATATAGAAATTGTGCACCTACAGCTTCACTTCCTCTTACTTGAAGTGCTTTTTCTGTTTTATAGCCACGTCCATCCTGTTCTTCTTCATTAATATAATAATACCCATCCAACACGCTTACTCTAGAGGGAGGCATCGTATCTGCAACCATTGCTCCTACTAAATCACCCACTATTTCCTCATCCATTGATAATCTCAAATCTTTTTTATCAATAATATTTTGTTTTACCCAAAAAACTTCATCCGCATTAATTCCATACCCATTTCCGTCTTGTTGAATACTAATTTCTTTCATCTGATCCAACAGTAATATATCTTCATGTGATACATCTCCTCGAAGTTTTGTCGACAATGTTCGCACTAATTCCGCAAATTCCCCCGTCGCACCTGCTTGTCTAATTTCTTGTCGTGATAAATGCTTTCCATTTGAATTAATTCTTCTGAAAACCTCATCAATAATCTCTGGCCTTGCTTCATCATAAATCGAAAATGGTAATTCATAGCTTGCAATACTAACACAACTGCTTCTGTCCAAAATTGGTAATTTTTGTTCCAAAATTTTCTCATCCAGCAATTGTTTGGTCAATGCCGTTGATGAAAGATCAAAATAGCACCCATTTATAGTAAATTCATTTTCAATAAATCCAAATACTGCATTTAACCTCTGCATTCCGTCTATTATCTCTTGCCTACGAATCTCCTTATAATCATTAACTGAAAATAAGAACAATGGCACTGGATACCCATTTTTCAAAGAATCAATAAAAGCTTCTTTTTCTTTGATACTCCATACAAGTTTTCTTTGATATCTACGATTCACCAAATATATTCCATTTCTATAGTCTTCATATGCTCTCTCAACAGTTTTTCCATTTATTTTTGGCTGCAATCCCATTTTTTCACTCTCCTCATATATATTTTGTAAATTATGTCCACCAAATAAAATTTTATACATCTTTGCAAAAATTTCAAATTTTTCTTTCTATAAAAAAATCCATAATTAAATGTTATCATTTTTGTCATCTATGCTGTTAATTAGTATAACAAACTTGCATAAAAAATTCCAGTCAGATATTCCATATTTAAGGATTTTGATTTTAGATTATTTGTCATCGACAAAATATGGATCTTAAAACGGAATATGCCACTTTATAACGAAAATTTTGCAGCCACCGCTATTGGATGAGCAACTTTCGATTTTTCCACAATATCTATAATACTGTTTTTCACAATAGTACCCCCTAATGTTTTTACATAATATAAAATTTATCAAAATGTTTTCGTTCGGATTTTTTGTTATATTTTACATAATCAGAATTTTTGTACAAACGTCATATCCAGTTATGGAACATTCTTAAATAAATCTCTTGTTCTATTCATCACTTCAAAGAAGAAAATTTTCTTTAGCAAAGCTCCACAATTAATCAACATCCTTTCTTCTCAGACATAGGCTTTTTTTGTTTATTATTATGAATGTAGCCTTTATATTTGCATAGCTTTTTATACTTTATATTTTTTTCACAATATTTCTAGCATCCATAATAAACCCCTGCCATCTTACATTTTTGGCATCACAATAATTTTTCCCTTTGTCAACACTTCCTTGAAAAACATCTAAAAATGATATTATACTGCACACCGTACCTGCCACTGCTTTTAATGTTGCACTTCCAGTTGATTGAAAAAAGGAATACGCACTATTATCATCCAAATATTTTTTAAATATTTTTTGTTTTACATCTTCCATATTTTTTTCAACAGACACACACATGTCTTTAATCTCTGCTCTTTGTATATTACTATGTTCTTCTATAATCCAACGGCGAAAATCCTTTATATACTTATTCTCTCTTAATTCTTCCATACAAGCATGGTATGGACCATCTATTCCAATATAATTTGGAATTCCTGGTATAATAATTCTATCTATAAATTCACTTTTAGCTCCTCCGCAAAGCTTTTCTGATACAAATATGCTATTTGTAATCAATTCTATATCCTGATTATATTGTTCATGTAGTGCCTGAAAAACATATAAATCAAACAAAAAATGGTTCTCATTTGAACTTGCTGATATTATTATATCTCCGATTTTCAATCCATGTGTATGTGTATCAATCCCCCCACCCTTTACATTCAAAGCTTTTTTTATATCATTATAGGTAAATTCATTGTTTATAATAATGGATTTTTCTTCTTCATCTGCTAATGTCAAAATTCCTTCAAACCAAAAATCAGGATATAATTCATCAACAAATTTCACATATGGCAAATTACGCATATTATTAGGGCAAATACTTCTACATAAAAACCATATTTCATCATAAAAAATCATCAACCCTAACGGACTTTCAATAATCGGGTTTGGTGAACTAGTTATATCATTTAAAGTTTTATCTGCCCCATGCTTATAATCATACAATAATGGATATGAAATCCCAACATATGCTATCCTTTTTCTCATAATACATTCTCCTTTTTTGTATTATAAAATCATATTTTATAATGCAATAATTAATTCTTGGCAAAAAATAACAGTATCATTCCTTCTGTTTATGTGATAAAATATAAACACAAATTTATGTTAAAGGAGTAATTTTAGTATGAATATTGCCGCATGTAAACGCTATAGATTCGCCTTTGGAAAATTCGTATCAACAACCACTGATAAAGAATATACTTTCTCTATACACGAAGACGATCGTTTTTATGGCTATATGAAAAAGCATATTATAAAAGGAAAGGTTGAGGGCTTAACACACGAAACTATAGATAGCATTTTTATTGAAGATACGGATCATACATTCTTCAACGAAAAATCATTTACATTAATTGCTTATATGCTTGTTACTGATGCAAATGACATCGTAAATTCATATATAATGACAATACCCAAGGTACGACTTATAGCTAACAGCTCGTCTACCAAATCTTTTGAAAATAACAGGTGGACTTTAGAACTGTATAGTTTAGAAATCCCCTATCAAACAAATATTAATATAGAGGAAACCATAGATTAAAAATAATAATTTATATCATTAAATATACAATAGAATCTTCATACTTAATAAAGTGGCTAAAAGCTTACAAAACAAGTTTTTAGCCACTGCATTATAGTAGTTCTATTTACGATACTGCCACATGCATTTTTATTTATTCTTCTAATATAAACGAAGGTGGCGTAACAATTGGGCGTTCACCATATGAAGATGTCAATTGCGATATAAGAAGAGAAATTCGGCTCATTACTATTGATGTAATTAAATTATCTTCAGTAAACAATTCGTTTTTAAGCGTATCTTCATCTGGGGCATTGTTTCCTTTGTACTTTTCATTTAATTCTAAACCAACTCCAAATGAAACCGTAATATCAACAAGTGATCTGGGGATAAATGATAGTTTTCGCGATATAATAAGTTCTACAGCACTTGAATTTATAGTATTTTTTTTGATTTTAAAATCATCTTTAATTTCTAAAGTAACATTTCCCTCAAATTCATTTATCTTTTCATACTTAACATTTTCTAGCGAAATAGAACAGTCTCCAGTAAAGTATTCATTAAACATTGTCATTTCTATCCCTCCTTTATGCTAGTAGAATTTTTAAAGTCTATAATCTTGTTTGGGTATTTTTGTGCATTATTAATATTGCTTTCTTTTATTGCATTTTCACAAGTCCTTTTTATATCTTTATTTATATCATTTGCTCTGCCATCCGATAAATAAACAGCAATTGCTTTTTCTACCGCTTTATTTAAAGAATCGCCATCGTCTAACGCTTTAAAAGCCAGTTTTTTATGTAATTCTGGCTTAATCCTGACATTAAAAGTGCCTTTATATTCCTTTTCAGGTTCTTTTCCAACTTCACTACAAAATATAAGGTAATCGTCAACTGCACAATGAAATTCTTTTTCTACATCCGCAATATTACTTGTTTGAAAATCCACATAATCATTGATTCCTTCAATAACTCCTCTGAGAACTCCATCTTCAGCGCAATAATGGACTAGCGTATGGTACCCCTTGTATTCTAACATATTTTCTTTCATTATAATTCTCCATAATCTTGTAATTTTTTTATCAAACCTTTTACAGCCCCCGTATCCATCGTATTTCCAGGATGCGGTTTATGAAGCATGATTATGCGCTGATCCTGTTCACGATAAAACAGCACCCTCGATCCTGATGTTTTTCCTTTTGTTTTCTCTTCAAAACCCAATTTTTTCAAAAGCGCGCTTGCTTTATCATAAGTATAGTTCTTCGAACATTTCAGTAACTCTTGCTTTGCTTTTTCTAATGAACTCATAGTGTTGTTGCCGCTACCCCTTCTTGTTTGCAACTATTTTTCAGTTGCACCTGTCATTAAGATCATTTTACATCATTCTAAAGAAGGTTGTCAAGATAGTCTATGCATAAGTCTGTTTTTGTATTCGCCATTCCCCTCCCCCTATGCTACAATACCCTTATCACACCACCCAAAGGAGGTCTCCACCCATGATCCCACAAACCCCCGTTAACTGGACCGCATTTAACTACAAATACTCCACCAATCCCCAACATGCCTTCGAATCCCTCACCTACTACCTCTTCTGCCATGAGTTCCAGCAGCCCTACGGTATTTTCCGCTATTTCAACCAGCCCCATATTGAAACAAATCCCATTCATGTGGGCGATCGCTATATTGGTTTCCAGTCGAAATACTATGCGGACAGTGTTACCATGTCTTCCAAGGAACAGGAACTAATCGATGCTGTCAAGGGAGCCGCACTGAGATATCCTGGTATTACAACACTCTATTTCTATATCAGCCGTGAATTTTCCCCCAGCTCTAAAAAGGACGATCTCATGCCTTCCTATCAGAAAAAGGTGGAATCTGCTGCTGAAGAGCTTGGCATTGAACTTGTCTGGCGGGTTCCCAGCAATCTGGAAGCGCAGTTGATGCAGGATAAGCAGCTTACCATTTGCCGCAATGTGTTTTTTCAGGTGGACTCTGCCGTACAGACCTGCTGTGAAAATCTTAAAAAACATAAAAGAGAGATATTTGATCACATTCACACCAGCGTAAGATATAGAGAAAACGATATTACGCTGGAACATACACAGCTGAACCTTAGATCGTTTCTAAATTCAGATATGTCCGTTTTGCTCATTGACGGAGCGACCGGTTCTGGGAAATCAGCCCTGGTAAAACAACTGACGGATGAACTTACAGGTGACTGCGCGTTCCTTGCCTTTAAAAGCACTGATCTGGATGTAAATGATATCCTAAATTTTTTAACTCCTTACGGCGAATTAAATTTAGATGAAGTGATCGATGTATACAAAATGACTGACACACGCGTCCTCTATATCGATGCAGCCGAAAAGTTTTTTATTTGTGAATATCAGGAAACGTTTGAGGATATTCTGAACCGTTTTATGGCGGCTGGGTGGAAAATCATTCTGACACTCCGAACCGCGTACCGGGATTCTTTTCAAAACTCTCTATTACACGGCAGCAAGATTCAGACCTACCAGGTCGAACCAATTAACCTAGATAAGCTGTCTGCTTTGTCCCATACCTATGGCTTTCTGCTGCCACAGGACAAGCGGTTGCTGGATCTGCTCTGTACTCCTTTCTATCTGGGCTTATATCTGGCTCTGGACAACCTGGCGGATGAATCGATGCGTTCCTTGAATCGGGAAGCATTTGAGGAAAAGATCTGGAATGACATCATCCGCAACAATCGGAAACGAAAGGACAATCTGCCAACCAGAAGGGAAACAGCTCTTATTTCGTTGACCACGAAAATGCTTCAAAATGAACTTTATTATTATAAGGTTTTCGCAGAGGATGATTCCGAGGCACTTTCTGAACTGGAGAAAAGCGGCGTGCTGTTCCAAAGCGACGATGCCAGAAGATATTTGCACAGCCATGATGTATTTGAAGAGTTGGTTGTCGGTCATATTTTTACCGAACGCTACCGGCATGGTATCCTGAATGAGCAGTTTTTTGCCAATTTCCACCCTTCTCTCCGCATTCGAAAGCTATTTCGCGGATGGCTGGCTGATTTTGCCGCTGTTCCAGCCCATCAGGAGCTTATTTTCCACCTTCTTGACTGCGAACAGGTAGAGCAGATATGGAAAGATGAGATTCTCTTAACGGTTATCAGCACGGAATCTTTAAAAGAAGTTTATCAAAAGCTGACACAAAAGATGGCTGCAAACAACTATGAGCTGTTACGAAAACTTGCCATTTTAATCAACACCTGCTGCCGCGCCGCAGAGAACTGGGAGCAATACTGGAGTACTGGAAATCTGATTCCGTTTCGCCTTTCCAAGCCGTCCGGCTATGCCTGGCAGGCTTTGTTTGCTTTTTTGTTAGAGCAGAAAGAGACAATCCTCTGGGATGAACGCCTGATTTCCACCATCATCGAGGTACTGGATTCCTGGACCAAACACCTCGCTCATGCGAAATCAGAAAACACCCGCATGGCCGGAGAAATCGGGGTGTTTTTGTTTCAAAAAATAGCCAATGACAAGGATCTGCGGTATACCTTTGAAAAAGGGCAGGTAGAAAAGCTGCAGGATGTATTGGTAAATTCCGCATGGATGATTCAGGAACCCTTAAAATCCCTTTTTCAAATGGTAATAGATGAAAAAACCGGCGATGAAAACCATCCCCCTCTTCCCCGTATGTATACGGATCTGGCAAAATGCGCTGTATCGGATATTTATCATTATGGAATGGTTCCAGCTGCAATGCCTGAAACTGTACTTCATCTGATGGAAGCATTGTGGATTCGCTCAGATGTGAATCATCGTACTCATTACTCATATCCAGATATTGATGAGAATTTCGGCTTAAATCCCCATCTGGATTTTCTGTATCAAACTAAAAGTGCAGATGCAACCCCCATTCTCCCTTTACTGCGGGCTGAACAGAAGCTTGTAACTGACTGGATAATTGATTTTTGTAATCAAACTGGCGATTCCTATGTGCATTCATATTTAAATGAGGATTATAAGGAATATTTAACCATTACCATTTATGTAAATGATACTCCTGTAGAACAAATTGCCTCTGACCGGCTCTGGAAGATGTACCGCGGAACTGCGTCTGGTCCAAGCCCTCTAATCAGCCTTTTAATGGGATTCGAAGCATGGCTTCTTCTGGTTATCAAAGATTCCGAAACTCGCGATGTAGTTAACTACTGCCACTATATCCTCCAGAAGTCCCGCAACGTTATGTTAACTTCTGTGCTCGTTAGTGCCGCAGAAGCTTATCCAGATAAACTATTCGAAATTGTCTGCGAGCTTCTTCGCACAAAAGAGCTGTTTCATCTGGATTCACATCGATTCACCGCCGAATCCTCAGCTTCCTTTTTGTTGTCCGGAAAAGATCTTCTTGAAAAAGAACGGCTGGAGAGTAACCGCCTTCCCTTCAGGAAAAAGCGGCTGGAAGAGATTATTTTATCGTATCAAACAAATTCCAGCGGTCTTTCAACAGAAGCCTTCAATTTCCGAAAACAAACACTGTATCAGGCACTCGACCAGGCGACTGCCGATATCGACACCTGGCCATCCAATGACAAATTTGCCTATTACCGGATGGATTTACGGCGTTATAAGGAAATTGTTGATGTTCAGGAAAATGAGCACGGGCAGACACTCTGTACGGTTCTCCCTGATTTTACAGAAGACATGAAAGCATTAAGCCAGAAGAGCGCTGCCGCCTATGAACCTCATGTGAAATATATGGATTTACAGTTATGGAGTGATTATAAATTCCATCATGATGTTAAATTCCGGGAATATAAAAAGTATGAGAATGTCCGCACCATTTGCTCGGAGCTGAACGAAATCTGGGCGTATATGGACACCGAAGTTGCCAATGAGGAACTCCCTTCCGACGATATATCTGTGATCGTGCACCGCTTTACCGCGATCGCATCTTACACCAGTGCTGTTTTACTTCGGGATTTTAAGGAAACATTGTCACATGAAGATCAGACATTATGCGAAAGTATCATTTTCTCTATTGGCGATTTATTTGCACACGCTTCTCACTTTGAAATTGTTCAGGCTGGCAATGGGATCGATGCGGTTGCCGTTGGACTGGTTCTTTTAAGCAATGAAGATAATATAAAAGCTGCAAATGACGGAAATCCTCTGTACCTGCTTCTTAAACTGGTACTGAATGACTGGAGTTACAACAGCCGTATCGCGAACGGAATCGCGTCAACCATCTGGGCGCACAGCCAGAATGCTGCGTGGCGTTTCCTATATCTGTTTTCACTCCTCGCCGATTCATATGAAGACGCGCTTTTGAAAAATGAGTCTTTTTCCAGCGATGACTTTTTCAAACAGAATGAGGGTGTAATTGCCCGTGCGCTCACGAAAGACTCAGTTGATATAACCGACCTTGATTTTTCCAAGCTCCAGAACATGACGATTTTCACGCTTCTTTCCTTGGTCTCTCCCCAAGCAACAGAGGCATTTAAATTCGCGGACGCAACGAAAGCTCTTGTCATGGAACTTGTTTTTACAGATAACAGGGATTTACGCGCCGAACGCAGGGAACTTTCTGGATATACAATAAACTATGTTTCCTGGCTGGCAGATGTTCTGCTTCATTGTGAACAGGCAGAACAAGCAGGTCTGATCGATGCATTTTTCCAATATGCAGATTTGACTCGAAATGATAACTCAGGATATCTGCTCACCGAGCTCATCCGGATACAGGATATCAACGGGAAAACAGATACTTTCTGGAATGTATGGGAATTACTGAAACCTTACCTTCTTGCATTAAGCAGCAAACCACAGGGTTCTTTTGATGACCGCCATCCTTATGGACTGGATAAAGTGATTATCAGCTATTTATTTGGCAATTCTCCCTGGAGATCCGATGTTCACCGATGCGCCTTCCTTCCAGAAGGAAACGCGGCTTTCTTTGACGATTTTATCGACAAATCAGGAAGTCTCAAAGCCCTGTTCTACGCGATTTCCCGGCTGCTCTATACCGTTGGGCGGGAACCTTATCTTGAAAACGGGATCGACTGGATGTATAAACTGGTCACGCGCGATCCTGACTGCCAGTTACCGCTTTATCAGCAAACCTTGTATTATATGGAAGAGTACGTCGGCCTTTTTGTATCACGCCATCGCATGGATTTCAGGAACGATGCGAAGCTGTCTTTGAAGACTCAGACGGTGCTGGAGTATATGGTAAATCGGGGATCGCAGATTGCTTTTTTCTTGCGGGAGTTGATTTAGAAGGATGAGACGAGAAAAAACCATGCAATTGTCTTTGTGAGACTAATGCATGGTTTTCTCTTCCATCACCTATTTTTATTTGCAAACCCGGTTTTCCAACTGCCCACTCTGCACATAATGTGTATAGTAAGCCTTCAAATCGTCTCCAAACACTGCCGCCAAATCCGGGTTATTTGCCTTATATACACTGACATCGAAATTCTCCGATGCCCTGCGTCCTTCTGCCATACCGCACGTATAAAAATGCTCAAATAACTTTTGCGAGTCCAAGCCAACGACCGACTGCAAATCTGGATTATTCATATAATAATAATTTGCATCAAACACCGGTTGGTACGTGTTCATCTGTTCCGCTACCTGATTCTGATTACCTGCGGACTGTGTCTGAGTCTGCGTCTGACCGGACGTATTTCCATTCGAAACCGCCCCATTCTTATACGGGCAAACTCCATTTGGATGAAGATGTGCCTCATGGTCGCCACAATGATAATGATAACTTCCCAGACCGCTCTTATTCTTGTAGTCATGATGTCCGCCCTGTGCATCCGTCCGTCCCGGATGCGCCTCAGCTGTAATCATCGTCATGTTTGAGACAGTCGCGAACGATGCCGTCAGCATCATGCAGGATAAAAGCGCAGTTCCAAACTTTTTAAAACGTTTCATAATAACTCCCCCTTGTAACTGTAAAATGAAATGCTCTCCAATTTGATTGTAGCATTTCCATACAGAAAACACAAGAAAATCACCCTGATATTGTACTTATTGTGCCTTATAAAAAATTATAATTTCCACACAAAAATAGGCCATTGCAAACATCCACGTTCACAACAGCCCACTCTTATCTACTACTCTATTAGCCGCTATACAAAACTTAAAAAATCACATTTTTCAAGTCCCCAGCTCCGCTCTACCGCATATATTCCTGCTTCACCTTATGATCCACCACATGCCGCTTCGCCAGCTCTTTCGTCACATCCTCTACGCTGATGCCCGCGTCTGCCATCAGAACCATGGCATGGTAACACAGGTCTGCCAGCTCGTAGATCGTTTCGTCCTTGTCTTTCTTCGCTGCCGCGATGATAACCTCGGTACACTCCTCGCCGACCTTTTTCAGAATCTTGTCCAAGCCCTTGTCGAACAGGTAGGTGGTGTAGCTTCCTTCCTTCGGGTTCGTCTTACGTCCCATAATAAGGTCGTAAAGTCCCTCATAGGAAAATGGTGTGATCTCCTCGTTCTGGTAAACCGGCTCAAAAAAGCAGCTCTCCGCGCCCGTATGACACGCCGGACCTTCCTTGACAACCTCGACAATCAAAGTATCCTTGTCACAATCCGCATAAATACTGGAAATATGCTGCACATTCCCGCTCGTCTCGCCCTTTCTCCAAAGCTCCTGACGGCTGCGGCTGTAAAAACAAGTCTTCTTCTCGCGAAGGCTGATCTCCAGACTCTCCTTATTCATCCAAGCCATCATCAGAACCTTCTTACTATAATGATCCTGCACAATCGCCGGAATCAGACCTTTCTCATTAAACTTTAACTCATCCATCTTAAACGACGGCTCTACGCCTGCAATCTCGTTGATATTCTCACTCATACTCTCATCCTACCTTACCACTAAAATTTTTTATATACATTCCCCGCGTCCAGCGCAGCGCCGACGCTCTCCTCCGAAATCCTCAGGAAAACAGGCGTCCAAAAACTGTAGAAAACATCGCATACGCCGGTGCTTAGTGAGGTCTTTTCGAACTTAGCACCGCTGCGTAGGCGCAAGAGCGCAAGCGTTTTTCGGAAGTTTCTGGATGCCTGTTTTCCGTCCCTTTCACGAAAAAGCACCGCCCTCTAACTTTTACTCCATGCGATTAGATCAACCGCATCTCCACCCCATTCTCCGCCAAATACTGCTTGAGTTCCTTAATATTTACTTCCTTCCGATGGAAAATACTCGCCGCCAGTCCCGCGTCGATCTGCGGATACTGGAAGAGATCTAAAAAGTCTTCTTTCTTTCCCGCGCCTCCCGATGCAATAATCGGCACATCGACACGCTTCGCGATCTCCAAAAGCATCGGAATGTCAAATCCCTGCTTCACACCGTCCGTATCGATACTGTTGACCACCAGCTCGCCTGCGCCGCGTCTGACGCCGGATTCTGCCCATTCCAGCGCATCAATGCCTGTATCGACACGCCCGCCCTGCTTAAATACGTGGTATTCGTCTCCAACACGTTTAACATCCATCGAAAGCACCACACACTGATCGCCGTAGCGGTGTGCCGCCTCGGTAATAAGCTCCGGATTTTTGATCGCGCCGCTGTTGACGCTAACCTTGTCCGCGCCGCATTTTAAAACGCGATCGAAATCATCCAGCGTGCTGATGCCGCCGCCGACCGTCAGCGGGATGAAAACCCGTTTTGCCGCCTCAGTCAGGATGTCGGTAAAGATTTTTCTTCCTTCTACACTTGCCGTAATATCATAAAATACCAGCTCATCCGCGCCGCTCTGGTTGTAAAATTCTGCCATCTCGACCGGATCCGCCACATCCTGGATTCCCTCGAAGTTGACGCCTTTCACGACACGCCCGTTCTTTACATCCAGACACGGAATAATACGTTTTGAAATCATGCCGTTCCCTCCTGATTTCTTTTTCTGATTATTCATTCAAACGATTCGAATGATTCGAATGATTTTTTTGCCGCTTTTTATACGGCGCTTCTCCTAAACGGAATATTTCAGTGCTTCCTTTAAATCAATCGCACCCAGATACAGCGCTTTTCCTAAAATCGCACCATACACCTCATTTTTCAAGATCTCAATCTCCTTGAGGCTGCTGATTCCACCGGACGCCACGATATCCAGCCCTTCAATCTGCGATAATTCTTTATAAAGCTCCAGGTTCGTTCCCTGCATCTTTCCATCGCGGGAAATATCGGTGTAAATGACCGTTTTCACTCCCGTATCGCGCAGGCGGCGGCAGAAGTCAACGCCTCTTACCTCGCTCGTCTCAAGCCACCCGTGAGTCGCCACAAAACCGTCCTTCGCGTCCACACCGACTGCAATTTTATCGCCGTATTTGCGGACCATTTCTTCGACAAATGGATAATTTGTGACCGCCACCGTGCCGAGAATCACGCGTCCGGCTCCGAGCGACAGATATTTGTCGATGGATGCCTCGTTGCGGATGCCGCCGCCGACTTCTACAAATAATCCCGTTGTCTTAATCAGCTTCTCTATCGTGTCAAAATTTGCCAGCGCCGCGTCTTTCGCACCGTCCAGATCGACCACATGCAGGTTTTTCGCGCCCTGCTCCTTGAATCCCAGCGCCACCTCTTCCGGCCGGTCGCTGAATACTGTCATCTGGTTATAATCGCCCTGCACCAGGCGCACCGCCTTGCCGTCCCGCAAATCAATCGCCGGAAATAGCTCCATGTCCGTTTCCTCTCCATAACTGTTTAAATCCAATCTACAAGCCTGAAAAAACAGTTACCTTTCTTGTTTTTCTATTAATTATATCTCCGAAAACGCCTTCAGAATCCGCAGTCCCACTTCCCCACTCTTCTCCGGATGGAACTGGCAGCCCATGACATTTTCATTTGCCGCGGACGCCGTGACCGGAATGCCGTACTCCGAGGTTGCCAGCAGACTCTCATCACAATCTTTTCCATAGAAGCTATGGACAAAGTAGACGTAATCGCCCTCTTTGCTGTATTTAAACAGTGGATGCTTCTTTCCTTTTTCCGTCAGCTGCAGGCTGTTCCAGCCCATGTGCGGCACTTTTAGGTTTGCCGGAATGTCTTCTTTTAAGTCTGCCATCACGCCCGGAATCAGTCCCAGACCCTGATGCTCGCCGTATTCATAGCTTTTATCAAAGAGAAGCTGCATTCCGAGGCAGATTCCCATGATCGGTTTGCCTGCTTTTGCTTCATCCAGCAGCGGCTCTGCCATTCCGGATCCGCGCAGTTTCGCAATCGCATCGCCATACGCGCCGACGCCCGGTAAAATGATGTGATCCGCTTTTCTTAAATCTTCCGGATCGCGGCTGACTTTATTTTCCAGTCCCAGGTAACTGAGGGAGGAACTGAGGGAAAACAGGTTTCCCACGCCGTAGTCAATAATTGTTATCATTTGCAGCCTCCTATATCAATTCATGTATGTTCCCGCAGTCAACGCAGGAACCCACTGAATCATTATAAACCCATTAAATAGATTTGTTATACTTACTTTTATCTTAGATCATAATACCCCTTTTGTCGATGGAATCTCGTCCCGGTACTTCTCGTCAATCGACACCGCCTCGCCGAGCGCGCGTCCCAGTCCCTTGAACATCGCCTCGATGATATGGTGGCTGTTTTCGCCGTGGAACATTTTAAAATGCAGCGTCATCCGGCTGTTGGAGGACAGTGCAATCATAAATTCCTTTACAAGCTCGGTATCAAAATCGCCCACTTTTTCGGTCGGAATCTCCACATCCATGACCAGATAGGAACGTCCGCTTAAATCGAGCGCCGTCATTACCAGTGTTTCATCCATCGGAAGCAGGAAACTGCCATAACGGCGGATGCCCTTTTTATCACCCAGCGCCTCTAAAATTGCCTGTCCCATGGCGATTCCGATGTCCTCTGTCGTATGATGGTAATCGACCTGCGTATCTCCGTCACATTTCAATGTGAGGTCAAACCGTCCATGTCTGGCAAAGAGCTCCAGCATATGGTTTAAAAATCCGCAACCCGTATCAACCTGATATTTTCCCGTTCCATCTAAATCAATCGACAGGCTGATTTTCGTCTCTGCCGTGTTTCGTTCTAATGAAATCTTGCGTTCTCTTGACATTTCTGCCAGCCTTCCTTTCTTATTCACAGCTGCCCCATCTACAAAAACCATGCTGCCAGCATTTTCATACGGTTCCCACAGTAAATGCGTGAACCTATTGAATTCCAGCCTATCTTACAACTGCACTTCTCGCCGCTTCCACCAGCTTCTTCGTCTCCTCAACAAACGTTTCCATCTCTTCCTCGGATCCGATGGAAATGCGGACGTAATCTTTGATCCGCTCGCTGTCCCAGCGTCTTACCAGGATTCCTGCCTCGCGCAGTCCGTCAAAATAGACTTTTCCCGGCATATCGGCGCTCTTGGCAAAAATGAAGTTGGTCTTCGAATCCAGTACAGTAAATCCAAGTGCCCGGAGCGCCTCGGTCGTTTTTTCACGCGTTTTGCAGATGCGCCCGGTACATTCTTTCGTGTAGTCCCAGTCGCGCATCGCCGCCGCGCCAGCCAGAATCGACAGGCGGTTGACGTTGTACGGGTTAAAACTGTATTTGATCCGGTTCATATCGGCGATGAGTTCCGGGCTTGCGATCGCAAATCCGACGCGCGCGCCGGCTAAGCTGCGGGATTTGGAAAAGGTCTGGATAATCACCAGATTTTCGTATTTCGGAAGCAGTGATACACACGATTCGCCGCCGAAATCCACATACGCCTCATCCACCATCACAACGCGGTCCGGGTTGGACGCCGCTACTTCCTCCATCGCAGAAAGCGGCAGGTTCATGCCTGTCGGGGCGTTTGGATTGGCGATGATCACATTATTTCCGCAATTTTTATACGGTTCGATATTTAAGGTAAAATCTTCCTCCAGCGGAACTACCTTGAACGGGATTCCATAGAGCCCGCAGAGTGCCGGATAAAAGCCATACGTCAGATCCGCGAACTGAAGCGGCGCGTTCTGGTCGCAGAATGCCCGGAATGCAAAACCTAAAATCTCGTCGGAACCATTGCCCGCGATGACCTGGTTTGTTCCCACGCCGTAGTGGTCGGCGATCGCCTCGATGAGGACGCGCTCTTCCGGATCCGAATAAAGGCGTAAATTTGCAAGTTCCAGCGGCATAATTTTAGAAGAATTTTCCTCATACCCCGCCAGAATCGCCTCCGCAACCTTCGGGCTCGGCGGATACGGGCATTCATTTGTGTTCAGCTTGATAAATTTCCGCCCCTGCGGCTGCTCACCCGGTGTATACGGAAGAAGTGATTCGCTTGCTTTGCTCAAAAAACGGCTCATATCTGCCTACGCCTCCTTTTTATCTTCTGCTGCGGTTTCTTTCTCCGCTTTCTCTTTCGCTTCTTTTTCTTTCTTTTCCTGTTCCTTTTTCTTCTGGTGTGCTTCCACCGCGCCCTTCAGCTTCTCCGCCATCTCGGTAATCTGCTTGTTTTTAAACTCAAAGCTACTCTTGTTGACGATGAAACGGGCGCTGATCGGCAGGAACTCCTCCAGCACTTTCAGGTGATTTTCACGGATCGTGCTGCCCGACTCGACAATATCCACGATAACGTCCGAAAGCCCCAGAATCGGCGCCAGCTCAATGCTTCCGTTTAATTTGATAATATCAATATCGCGTCCCAGCTTCGCGTAATGCTCTTTCGCAATATTCGTAAATTTCGTTGCCACGCGCACCGGTCGGTCTTTGTCCTCGACGTAATCCTCTTTTCCAGCCACGCACATCCGGCATTTTCCAAGTCCCAGATCGAGAAGCTCGTATACATCCGGGTTGCTCTCCATCAGAATGTCTTTTCCGACGATTCCGACGTCTGCCGCATGGTGCTCGACGTAGATTGCCACATCACTCGGCTTTACGAGCAGGTAGCGGACACCCGTCTGTGGGTTCTCAAACACCAGTTTTCTATTTTCGTCGTAAATACTCTTGCAGTCATATCCGACCGACGCCAGAAGCTCATACACCTGATCGCCCAGTCTTCCCTTCGGCAGTGCTATGTTTAACATCTCGCGCCCTCCTTTCCATTCTCCTGAAAGGCAGTTTCCCGGTCCTCTTCCAGGGAAAGACGTCCGTCATACCGGTACAGATAGCAGTAACGCAGATCCTCCGGCACAGTTTTCTCCACCCGCACACGCAGTCCCTGACGGCGCAGGCTTTCAACCGCCTGGCACAGGCGCACTATATCGACATCCGGCTCATAGAGCACCAGCGCATCGACATCGTAGCGGATGCTCTTTTCCGGCAGGCGTTCCAGCTCTTTTAAATAGATGGCAAATCCGATCGCATCGGCTTTCTTTCCTAATTTTGCCATCATGCCGTCGTACTGGCCGCCGGAAAGAACCTGGCGTGCCAGACCGTCTAAAAATCCCTGGAAAATAATACCGTTATAATATTCAATGTCATTGATCATCGAGAAATCCAGCCGCACCTTGTCAAGCTGTCCGCCCAGTCCCATCGCCTCCAGAACCTCATACAGGCGGGATAAAAGGGCAACCGCCTCCTTCATTTTCGGCGTATCCGCGATCGCACCTGCCTCTGCCAGCACCCGCCCAAACTCTCCGTACAGCCCGGAAACCTTCATCAATTTCTCTGCATCGCCCTCCGGCAGTGCCAGATCCGCGCACAGTTTTTCCAGTCCGCTGCGGTTTTTCGTCCGGATCAGCCCTAAAATGATATCTTTCTGATCGGCATTGACCGGAAGCTCTTCTATCAGTCCCACCACGAAATCCATGTTGGAAATCTTGAGCACATAGTCCGTCTCAAAATCCGCCAGACTCTTGAGCGCCAGCGCCAGCACCTCCGCGATCACGCAGTCATCCACGCCGCCCATGCACTCCAGTCCCATCTGGCTGATCTCTTTGTAAGTGTGGCTTTCCTTGCTCTCACGGTACACACTCTCCAGATAATAGACCTTCTCGCACGTATTTTTATCTGCCTTGGTGTTCTTCGCGATACTCAACGTCACGTCCGGCTTGAGAGCCATCAGGCGTCCGTCCAGATCCGTAAATGTCGGCACATTTTCCCCCAGCAGGAAACTTTTATTCGCTGCATACAAACTATATTCCTCAAACCGCCCCATCCGGTACTTGCGGTATCCATAGCTCTCATAAAGACCTCTCAGGCGAAGCGTCGCCGCCTCCGCCCTCCGAAGGCTCTGAATCTCTAAATTCATGCTCTATCTCCTCTCAACTGCCGCCGCAACCGCCCCGCCTCAACAAAATCTGCCGGACAATCACCCGCTCGTCTATATCCTGCCGTTATAGCTCCCATCACTTTTATTTATCTTGCTATCATGGTAGCGTGCTAAAGTGTTTTCTATATACTATCATTCCTTCTTAAAAAAAGCAACTACTTTTTTAGAATACTCACACTTTAATTAAAAGAAAAACTCGGGGCGTGAGAAATGTGCGCCCCGAGTTTTTCCACCTCGACTCTATTCTTTTATAACCTTCTCCAAAATCGGCCCCAGAATCTCCGTCCAAGGCGTATACGCATCCTTTTCCTCCAGATGCGTCAGAGCCATCCAGTTCAATCCTCCCGGTGTCATTTCTCTGGCAAGGTCTTCCAGATCCCCGTCCCACGTCGCTGCCTTGCGGGACAGCGCCCCAGTAAATTCGGTGATGTATGCCCGTGCGGATGGCTCATCCAGCCCGTTTCTCTCACACCACTGGATAATGACGGTCAGAAGCATATAGTAAGCGCTCATTAGGCCCGTCGTGCTCCTAAGGATCGCGATCTGCTTCGGCGTATCGACCGGAACCGGCTTGCCGACGTGACTCATCAGATCGACTACCTCCGGGATATCCGGGTAAATCACCACCGGTCCGAAGCGGTTCGCCGCGAAGGTCAGAGGCACAACATCCGCCAGAATCTCTCTCGATCCAAACATTTCCTCGATGCGCTTTAAGCTCAGCGTTGCAACCAGATTGATAAACTTCTTCTCCGGTCCGATATGAAGCGGTTTTAAGATATCTTCCGCCGCCTTCGGAAGGAGCGCCGCAAAGACCCAGTCCGACCGGTCCACAACTTCCTGGTTATCCGCCGCGACCGACACGATCTCCGGGTATTTCTCATGCAGCATCTGCGCCCGTTCTTTATTTCTCGGCGATACAACGATCTGCAGATTCTCCATTCCGCTCTCGCAAAATCCAGTCACGACGGACGTCGTAATGATTCCCGTTCCAATAAATCCCAGTTTCATAAACTTCTACCCTCTCCTTCTCCTCTCCGTTTACCCGAAATTTTTCCAGACGATTCCGGGCGAACTTTTCTGATAGTTACTCCCCCGATTTTATTCACATACACAGTATACAACCAAAAACACATATTTTCCAGCATCCTACTCATCTTTATTCAATCTTAATACATCGTTAAATCTCCCTTATCCGCTCTTAAAATCTCCAGCTGTATAATATGACCATCACAAAAATAAGGAGCTGCCTTTATGCCGGAAGAGCTTATTCGACGAAAGCGCCGTCTTTCGTCTTTTCAAATTATCACATTGGGTTTTGCCGGGGTCATTCTACTCGGAGCGCTACTGCTGATGCTGCCGATCTCCACGACTGGAGAGAATGTAACTCCATTCAATGAAACGCTGTTTACTGCGACCTCTGCCGTCTGCGTGACCGGGCTTGTAGTACAGGATACAGGCTGCTACTGGTCAACCTTTGGGCAGGCGGTTATTCTGACACTGATCCAAATTGGTGGTCTTGGTGTCGTAACCGTAGCAGCATCGTTTGCGCTGTTGTCCGGGCGAAAAATTTCTCTGATGCAGCGCAGCACCATGCAGGATGCAATTTCAGCACCAAAGGTCGGCGGAATCGTCCGTCTGACACGCTTCATCCTGCGAGGGACGTTTCTGATTGAGCTGCTGGGAGCGCTTGCCGTGTTGCCGGTATTCTGCCGGGACTATGGATGGCGCGGCATCTGGATGGCGGTATTTCATTCCATATCCGCTTTTTGCAACGCCGGGTTTGACATTCTTGGGACAGAAAGCAACCACTATCCATCTCTTACCGGCTACGCGGACAGCCTGGTAATCAATATCACGATTATGCTGCTGATCGTGATCGGCGGTATTGGATTTCTGACGTGGGATGACATCTTTGAAAACAAGTGGCGGTTTCATCGCTACCGAATGCAGAGCAAGGTGATTCTGGTCACGACAGGTTGTTTAATTTTTCTGCCTGCTATGTTTTTCTTCTTTTCAGACTTTTCCGCGCTTCCCGCCGGAAACCGGCTGCTGGCATCCTTTTTTCAGTCTGTCACGCCGAGGACAGCGGGCTTCAACACGGTAAATCTTTCCACGATGTCCGGTGCATCACAGGGCATAATAATCCTTTTGATGCTGATCGGCGGTTCTCCAGGTTCTACAGCAGGCGGCATGAAAACAACGACACTGGCGGTTCTGCTTGCCAATGCCACTGCAACCTTCTGCCAGCGCGATAGTGCCCGATTTTTCGGACGCAGAGTCGATTGCAGCGCCGTCAAGACCGCCGCGACCATTCTGACGATGTACTTGATGCTGTTCTTTGGCGGTGCTGTCTTTATCAGCACATATGAGAATCTTCCGCTGTCTGTCTGCCTGTATGAAACGGCATCGGCAGTCGGGACGGTGGGATTGACACTTGGTATTACACCGCAGCTGCATATTCCATCGCAAATGGTGTTGATCACGCTCATGTATCTGGGCAGAGTCGGCGGTCTTACCCTCATTTATGCGACATTTTCCAGCAAAAAGGTGGGGAATGCAAAGCTGCCGCAGGAAAAAATCACGATTGGATAAGGAGTCTTTTCACATGAAAAACATTCTATTGATTGGCACAGGCCGCTTCGGACGGCATATTGCAATACAGCTTTCTCAGCTGGGACATCAGGTCATGGCGATCGATACAAACGAGGAACGAATCAATGATGTGCTGCCATATGTCACCAACGCACAAATTGGCGACAGTACAAACGCGGAGTTTCTTCGCTCTCTTGGCATCGGAAATTTTGATGTCTGCATCGTGACCATCAGCGGGAACTTTCAGAACTCGCTGGAAACCACCTCGCTGCTGAAAGAGCTGGGGGCGAAGTGCGTGGTGTCGCGTGCCGAGCGTGATGTGCAGGCAAAGTTTCTGCTTCGCAACGGTGCCGACCAGGTAGTCTACCCGGAAAAACAGGTGGCAAAATGGGCAGCGATCCGATACACTGCCGACCATATTTTCGACTACATAGAGATCGACGAGCAGCACGCCATTTTTGAAGTAGAAGTTCCGGCCAGGTGGATCGGCAAAAGTGTTGGTGAACTGGATATTCGCAGAAAGTATGGCATTAACATTCTCGGCATCAAACATTCCGGAAAGACCGACGTTTCCATTACGCCGGATACAGTGCTGTCCGGGGAAATAACAATTTTAGCGTTGGGCGAATACAAAGCGCTGCAAAAGTGCTTCCGAATCTGAACGGACGGTGAGGGTATATGGAAGATAGCGTTTTGATCGCCGGGACGGCGCTAATGTTCCTGTTTGGCTGGTTTTTGATGAAACGGATGGATCGCTTTCTGGACGAAAATCAGAAGCGCATCAAAGAATCGTCAGAACAACAGCAGGCTGAACCGTGCGTGCACCTAGTCGGAAATATTTCTCCTGACGAACTTGAGGAAACATTTTCTCAGTTTCGCAATAGTCATGCCCATGTAGAAATCGTGATCTATGATTCAGAGCAAATTTCTTTTCCGGACAACAAATCCGATTGGGCGCAGTAGAAACCTTCACATTTTGGTGCTATAATTGCTATAATATTGTTTAAGAGGGGTGGTGAAAATGTGCAGAATAAAGGAAGCGAAATGCCAAAAGAGCATATTCTTGTGTGCCTGTCCTCGTCTCCATCCAATGAACGCATTGTACGAATGGCAGGGAAAATGGCACAGGCATTTTGCGCCAGTCTTACCGCACTTTACGTGCAGACCCCCGGAGACGCTGATATGAACGCGGAAGATACCGTCCGTTTGCAGGCGAATATGCGTCTGGGGCAGCAGCTTGGCGCAGAAATTGTCACAACGCATGGTGAAGATGTGGCGACACAGATCGCGGAATATGTGCGGCTCTCTGATGTGACCAAAATTGTGATTGGACGAAGCGGCATACAGCGGCGGCATTTCTGGAGCGAATCGACGCTGACAGAACAGCTCATTACGCTTGCACCGGAGGTAGATATTTATATTATTCCGGATGTGGAAGCCTATAAGAACTGCCGCAGAAATCAGCCGCTTACTATCCGCCCGGCGTTTCCGACCGCCCGGGAACTACTTCTGACCATCGGAATTCTGGCAGTTACGACGGTCATCGGATGGATTTTTCTGCGGCTCAGCTTTGCAAATGCCAATATCATCATGGTTTACCTGCTGGGTGTACTTCTGACTTCCACTTTTACCAGCGGATATATCTGCGGTGTGCTGTCCGCTTTTTTGAGTGTCCTCCTGTTCAATTATTTTCTGACGGAGCCCCGGCTGTCTTTGGCAGCCTATGGCAGCAAATACCCGATAACCTTTGCCGTCATGTTCGCGGCTGCACTTTTGACAAGTACACTTGCGGCCAAGCTCAAAGCCCACGCACAGCTATCCGCACGGGACGGTTATCGCACGAAGCTCCTTTTTGATATGAACAGACAGCTCCAAAAAGCGGAAACGCCGGAGGAGGTCTATCGGATGACCGCGACGCAGATACAAAAGCTCATGCAGCGAGACGTTCTGATTTACCCGGCACAGGGCAACGCTCTGCTGGATGGGAACATTTATCCGGCTGACGGAAGTAGTCCATACAGCATCCCAGATACCGATCGGGAACAGAACGTGGTTCAATGGGTCTGGCAAAACCGCAAGCGCGCCGGAGCAACGACGCAAAACTTTCCAAAGGCAAAACGGCTGTATCTTGCCATCCGTACCGGGCAGCAGATTTACGGTGTTGTCGGGATTCCGATGGAAAAGCAAACGCAGCCTGACGCATTTACATCCAGCGTTCTGTTCTCCCTTCTCGGTGAGTGCGCTCTGGCGCTGGATAACCTGCGAAATGCCAGAGAAAAGGAAGAAGCTGCCGTTCTTGCAAAGAACGAACAGCTTCGCGCCAATCTTTTGCGTTCGATTTCTCATGATCTCAGGACACCACTGACCTCGATTTCCGGCAACGCAGATACGCTGCTGCACAGCTATGACGTGTTGGATGAGCAGACACGGAAACAAATTTTTACGGACATTTATGACGATGCACAATGGCTGACGGGACTGGTTGAGAACTTGCTTTCCATTACGAAAATTGTAGACGGCAGCGTAAAGCTGCACCTTTCTGATCAGGTCGTGGATGACATCATATCGGAAGCACTCAGGCATATTGACCGAAGAGCAGCAGAACATCACATCGCAGTAGATTGCGGAGACGTACTGTTGCTGGCACGGATGGACGCAGGACTCATCATGCAGGTGCTCATCAATCTGGTGAATAACGCAGTCAAATATACTCCAGTTGGCTCGAACATCCGGATCACGGCAATCCCGCGAGAAAATATGGCTGAAATATGTGTCAGCGATAACGGTCCCGGTATTCCGAATGAACTGAAGGAACATGTTTTTGAAATGTTCTTTACTGGGGGCAATCCAATTGGCGACAGCCGCCGAAGTCTTGGACTTGGACTTACGCTCTGTCAAACTATTGTTCATGCACATCATGGTGAAATGACGTTGAAAGACAATTCGCCGCATGGCTGCATCTTTTCCTTTACAATACCACTTAGTGAGGTGAACTTAAATGAATAAGCCGCTCATCCTCGTTGTAGAAGATGATACCCCGGTGCGAAATTTAATAACGATGACACTAAAAACTCACGAATATAGGTATCTTTCGGCGCAAAACGGCGCAAGTGCCGTGATGGAAGCGCTGTCTCACAACCCGGACATTGTACTGCTTGATCTGGGGCTGCCGGATATGGACGGCGTGGAAGTCATCCAAAAAATCCGGTCGTGGTCGAATATGCCGATCATTGTGATCAGCGCCAGAACAGAGGATTCCGATAAAATCGGGGCGCTGGATGCTGGAGCGGATGATTATCTAACGAAGCCTTTTTCCGTGGACGAACTGTTGGCACGACTGCGGGTGACGCAGCGGAGACTGTCGATGATGAAAACAGACTCCGTGCAGGATTCTCCGATTTTTACGAATGGTGCGCTGAAAATCGACTATGCGGCAGGCTGCGCATATCTTGACGGCACAGAGCTGCACCTGACACCCATCGAATACAAGCTGCTGTGCCTGCTCTCCAAAAATGTTGGTAAGGTTCTGACACACACCTATATCACGCAGCAGATTTGGGGCAGCAGTTGGGAAAACGATATCGCTTCTCTGCGGGTGTTCATGGCGACTCTGCGCAAAAAGCTGGAACGCGGAAAAGACGGGCAGCAATACATACAAACACACATCGGAATCGGCTATCGGATGCTCCGCATCGAGTAAATAATTCCTGAACTGAACATTCATGACTGAATGGAGTAGATTTCTTGTGGTCATTCCATTCTGCCACAAATGAACTGACCATCGTTGAAATAGCGAGGACTTGAAAGTCCTCGCAGACTGTAGACAAAGCCCTGCTTTTGCAGGGTTTTGCTATTGTTGGAACCGCTT
>ERZ780203.519-NODE-519-length-42034-cov-8.102265_pt1 | contig 42034 bp, 30 predicted proteins | sample MGYA00511168_ERZ780203 | MGnify/ENA primary metagenome ERZ780203 (study PRJEB29588, sample SAMEA2156577) | human gut metagenome | biome: human gut; feature: human-associated habitat; material: faeces | place: Denmark | collected 2008/2010 ...
CTGAAAACAAACAGTTCTATTTTTTATATTTCTATACACTTTGTTGGCATGCAATTAACACAACCTGCGAAAATCCGTAACACCGCTCACAGGCGGCAGTTCATACGTTAATCTCCGGTTTAACCGCGCAGGATGGCGATATTGCGTTTTAATGAAGCAAGCGCCGTATCGACATCTGCCCGTGTCGTATCGCCGCAGAGCGTGAGTCTTATCGTACCTGGTGCATATTCTTCCGGCACTCCCAATGCCTTGATCACATAAGAAATCCGTTCTTCACCTGTATTACATGCGGAACCGCCTGATGCACAGATTCCATCTTCGTCCAGCAAAATCAACAGCGATGCCCCCTCAAGTCCTTTAAAACTAAAATTCACATTTCCCGGTAACCGGATACTGCGATGTCCATTCAATTTTGCATCCGGAATTTCATGCATCACACGTTCGATCAGATAATTGCGAAGCATAATTTCTTTTTGTACTCTTTTTCTCATGTTTCCGTAAGCAATCTCTGCTGCTTTCGCCATTCCTACAATTCCGGCTACATTCTCCGTACCGGCACGTTTTCCTCTCTCCTGACTTCCGCCATGGATAAAAGATGGGATATCAATGCCATCACGGATATACAAAAAACCAACGCCCTTCGGTCCATGAAATTTATGTGCACTTGCGCTCAGCAGATCGACCGGATAATAATTTACGGAAAGTGGTATCTGGGCATACGCCTGCACAGCATCTGTATGGAATAAAATCTGTTTTTCGCGCGCAATTTTTCCAATCTGATAAATTGGCTCGATCGTTCCGACTTCGTTATTGGCAAACATCACAGAAATCAACGTTGTATCCGGTCTTATAGCATCCATTACCTGTTCCGGCGAAATCAGTCCATCCCCGTCCACTTCCAGATAAGTAACATCATATCCCAGTTTTTCCAGATACTCGCAGGAATTCAAAATGGCGTGATGCTCAATGTTGGTTGTTATAATATGCCGCCCTTTTTTCTTACAAGCGGCTGCAATATTTTTTACTGCCCAGTTATCAGACTCCGAACCGCCTGATGTAAAATAAATCTCTGAGGTTTTTGCATGCAGGGTTGCCGCAATGACTTCCCTCGATTTTTCCAATTCTCTTCTCGCATCTTCACCGATACTGTAAGCTGTGGATGCATTTCCATAATTTTCCTGTAAATAAGGTTCCATCGCCTGTTTTACAGCATCAGACATCTGAGTTGTCGCCGCATTATCCAGATAAATCTGTTTACTCATTTTCTCCTCACTTCTCTCATATACTAAATTGATGAATCTGGCACTTCCAAACGCACTCATTCGGTGTCCAGAAATTTGAATCCCGGGAGGTCAAATGTCAAAAAATCTATCTGTAAAAAGAACTTTATTTACCGGAACCCTGCTGCTCACAGCAGCCGGCATACTCTCCCGTTTCATTGGTTTCTTCTATAAGATATTCCTCTCACGCACAATTGGTGCAGAAGGTCTCGGAATTTACCAGCTGATTTTTCCTGTTATGGCTCTTTGTTTTTCCCTGACCTCTGCCGGAATCCAGACATCTGTCTCAAGATTTGTATCCAGTGAGATTGGGAAGCAAAATCCTGCAGGAGCCAGATTTTATCTGCTGATCGGACTGATTCTGTCTGTATGCCTGTCTGTTTTTACCGGCCTTTTTATGTGGAATCATTCTGAATTTATCGCAGGCTCGTTTCTGCAGGAAACGCGCTGCGCCCCGCTGATCAAAATACTGTCCTTCTGTTATGTTCCGTGCAGTATCCACTCCTGCATTAACGGTTATTATTACGGATTAAAAAAAGCGCTTGTGCCGTCCCTCTCCCAGCTTGCAGAGCAGTCAGCGCGTGTCGGGGGTGTCTATCTGATTTATCTCGTTGCACAGAGTAACGGCCGATCCATTGCCATCTCTGACGCCGTGTGGGGGCTTGTACTTGGTGAATTTGCAGGAATGCTTGTCTCCTTAAGCTTTATCGGTTTTGGAGCCTGTAAAGGCAATATAAGAAAAACGACATGGTCTTTGCTTACCATGTCGTTTCCTCTGACGCTCAATCGCCTGACGCTTAATTTATTTACAACTATCGAAAATCTGCTTATACCATACCAGCTAAAATTGTTTGGATACAGTTCCTCTGATGCGCTCAGTATCTATGGCATCCTGACCGGAATGGCATTTGCCATTATCATGTTTCCAACCGTCCTGACCAATTCCATCTCCGTCCTTCTGCTTCCGGTCGTCTCCGAAGCCCAGGCGAAACACAATGACAGACTCATCCGGGAAGCCATTATAAAAACAACCGAGTCCTGTCTTCTACTTGGTCTACTCTGTACGATTGGACTTTTAGTTCTCGGTGATTTTATTGGCAACTTTATTTTTAAAAATGCACTCAGTGCCACTTTTATCGTTACAATGAGCTGGATCTGCCCGTTTCTTTATCTCGGAAGCACGTTAAACAGCATCTTCCATGGACTTGGGAAACCTGGAATCACACTGTTTTTAAACCTTTTCTCCTGCCTGATCCGTATTCTTTTTATTATATTTCTGATTCCAGTTATCGGTATCAGAGGTTACCTGACCGGCCTTTTGATCAGTCAGATCGCGCTTTGCGTCCTTGCTTTGCTCTGGCTCTACCGCCTGATGAAAAAGGGCAGTTCCGGATAATCTCCAGGCTGCCCCTTTTCTCTGTTCCTATAAAAATTTACAAGTTCTACAAAACGGTCTTTCCATGCTTTACAATTTGTCTGATGTTAAAATCTTCATCCACGATCACACAGTCGGCATATTTGCCATTGTCGATACTGCCGTATTTCTCCCACAGTCCAACTGCTTTTGCAGGATTCTCTGTTGCACATGCCACAACCTCCTCAAATGGAAGTCCTGCTTCTTTGACTGTGAACTTCATGCAGTTAAATAAGTTGGTTACAGATCCTGCGATCGCACCGTCCACTGTCAGGGTTGCCTTATTGCCATGTACCTGAACTTCCTGTCCTCCCAGAGAATAGATTCCATCCGGCTTACCGGTTGCCATCATACTGTCACTGATCAGGATAATCCTGTCTTTTCCAAACATCTTAAAACTCGTGCGGATGGTGGATGGATGCAAATGTACACCATCGCAGATCATCTCAACCATAACATTTTCATTATCACAGGCTGCTCCGATCACGCCCGGTGCCCTGTGGGTAAATGGAGGCATTGCATTGTAAAGATGTGTCACCTGTCTCGCACCATGTTCAAATGCTTCCTTTGCAGTATCATAATCGGCGGTTGTGTGTGCCACTGACACGCGCACTTCCCCTTTTACGCTGTCAATAAATTCCATTGCTCCAGGTTCTTCCGGTGCCACAACGCAGACACGGTATAATCCGTCCGCCTCCTTCTGCAGCCTGCGGAACATCTCCGCGTCAGGTTTATGCACATATAATGGATTCTGAGCACCTTTTTTCTCCATGGAAATAAAAGGTCCTTCCATATAAATTCCGACTAACTCAGCCTCTTTTGTAAGCAGTGTCTCATCCTCTTTCTGCTCCTCATGGAATGTTTTTGCAGCTTTGCTGATCGTCGTCAGTTCCTCCTCCGACAATGTCATCGTTGCCGGGTGAATGGAAGTGATGCCATTTTGCAGCTCATACTCTGCCATGTGGCGCATCGCCTCTACGGTTCCGTCACAGAAATCGACTCCTGCGCAACCATGAAAATGAATATCGATCAGTCCCGGGATCACATAACAGCCCGCTGCGTCGATTTCCTTTCCATCTCCGGAATCTGCTGCGAAAAAGCTGCCATCTGTCGCTACTTTCTTCTCAACGAATTTTCCATTTTCAAATACTTTACCGTTTAAAATCTTCATTGCGATTTCCCCCTTGTCCTGTCCGGTGCTTTTTTCTATACACGGAACAGCTTGTCTTTTTTTCTTAGCTTTTATTTTAGAATCCTGCTCATGGAAAGTCAAGTTTCACGCAAAAAAACACAGAAATATACAAAAAATGCACAAGAAAAACCCCGGAAATATAAACTTCCGGGGTTGTCTGTTATGAATCGTCATGAAAAACTACTTGTCCGCATTAAACACGTGATAAGTATTCACCTGTACGTGTATCAATCTTGATCACATCATCCTGCTCAACGAACAATGGAACATATACAGTTGCACCAGTCTCAACAACTGCTGGTTTTGTAGCACCTGTAGCTGTATCGCCTTTGAATCCTGGCTCTGTATCTGTAATCTTTAACTCTACGAAGAGAGGTGGCTCTACGGAGAATACGCTTCCGTTGTGAGAACATAACTTAACCATCTCGTTCTCTTTTACGAATTTTAATGCATCACCGATATCATCTTTGGATAATGCAATCTGGTCGTAAGTCTCAACGTCCATGAAGTAATATAAATCACCATCAGCATATAAGTACTGATAATCTTTTCTCTCGATACGTGCCTGAGGACATTTCTCTGTTGGACGGAATGTCTTCTCAACTACACCACCACTCTTAATATTCTTTAACTTAGTTCTTACAAATGCTGCACCTTTACCTGGTTTAACATGCTGGAATTCGATAATCTGATAAATGTTACCTTCTAATTCAATAGTGATACCATTTCTGAAATCGCCTGCTGAAATCATTCAAACTTCCTCCTTAAAAAATTGCGTACGAGCACAAGGCTCTCTGATTTTTCTATTTTATAATAAATAGCCACACTTTTCAAGCTTTTTTTGTGGAAACACCATGTTTCTCTGAATAAAAAGCTATCTTTTTCCCATATTTTCTAGTTTCTTGTCTCAATTTCGTGGATCATATCAATTCTTGTCTGATGTCTTCCACCCTGAAATTCTGCATCTAAATATGCTTTTACAATGTCTTTTGCAAGCTCGCTTCCGACAATACGCGCGCCAAATGCAATAATATTGGCATTATTATGCTCTTTTACCAGTCTTGCAGTTGCACAGTCGGAACATACTGCTGCACGGACACCGTTTACCTTGTTTGCTGCGATGGAGATTCCTACTCCGGTACCGCAGATCAGGATTCCGCAGTCAGCCTCGCCGTTTACAACTGCACGTCCTACTTTCTCTCCAAATTCCGGGTAATTGCAGCTCTCATTGCCATCTGTTCCAAAATTTACAACTTCGTGTCCAAGACTTTTCACATAGTCCATGATGATAAATTTCAATTCTGTTGCTGCATGATCGTTTCCAATTGCGATTTTCATTTTTAATGACTCCTTTTTCTTTCTATCTGTACGGTCTGATGCCGTTATTTACCTGTTTTGCTTCTTCCGGTATCTGGCATAGAAAAATAAAACAATTTTTTCCAGATACCGTTTTAATACGATCTGGATCTCCTCTTTCGGATGGATCGGTTTCACCAGAATAGTTCTGATCCCGGCAAGATTGGCACCGTAAACATCCGTAAAGATCTGATCACCGACGAAAATGGTATTCGTGGCATCCGTTCCCATCTCCTGCATTGCCCTGCGGTAATTGCCCGGTTTCGGCTTTCCTGCCTTATAAATATAAGAAACATGTACCGCATCATTGAACATTTTTACACGCGGTTCTTTGTTGTTGGACAACAGCATACACTGAAAGCCCAGTTCCTTTAAATGCGCAAACAAGGCACATGCCCGCTCATCTGCAGGTGCGCCATGCGGCACAAGTGTATTATCAATATCAAAGATGACTCCCCGATAGCCCTCCTCGTAGAGCCTGTCAAAGTCGATCACATATGTGGAATCCAAATATTCCCCAGGATAAAATTTTTCCAACATGAATGTCTGTCCCTTTCACTTTCTTTTCCGCAGAAAAATACCGTATGAATTTCATACGGTATCATAAATCATTTATAACCAGAAGTTTTCTTCTTCTCTTACCTGTTTGAGCTTCTCCGTAGATGCAAATGCATCATCACCAACAAAAAACTGGTACTGCTGCAGCACCTGATCTTTTTTCAGATCCGACAATGCCTTTTCCACATCCAGCTTTGAAATATCACTGTCGACGCCTTTCAAATCGTAAGACGCATCGGGCTGATATTTTGAATTAAAATCGGCAACTCCGTAATCTTCTTTCTGTGCTGCCGGTATCTGTTCGACTTTTGCATCCGTACTGTCATTCTGTTCCACAGTACCTGTTACCGGTATCTGCTCGCTCTCCCTTGCCTCCTGAATCTGCTGGCTTCGAACTTCATTTATCTTTATGGAATTGTAATCATAAAATCCCGCACCAGTGCGGATCCCAGATATATTCATACAATCTTCTCCACTAAAATAATATCATGATCTCATCACCCGATCATTCACTGCTTCTTTCTCATTACATATATCGACAAATCTGTTTTAGAGTTTAACCCCTCTTTATCAAGCATCTTCTTCAGTTCGCTCATAAAAGTATTCACATCCTTAAATTCACGGTAAACAGATGCAAAACGTACATATGCCACGGAGTCGAGATTCTTGATCTTATCCATTACGATCTCTCCGATCAATGTACTCGGAATCTCCTTTTCCTCTCTGTTAAAGATCTCTGTCTCAACTTCATCGACAAGCTGATTGATCTGGTTCACAGAAATCGGTCTCTTATGGCATGCTCTTAATACACCGGCTTCGATCTTGGAACGGTCGTACTGTTCACGGGCATTATCCTTCTTAATGACGATGAGTGGAATGTTCTCCACTTTCTCGTATGTCGTAAATCTCTTCCCACAATCATCACAAAGTCTTCTCCGGCGAATGGAATTATTATCATCTGCCGGTCTTGAGTCAATGACTCTTGTGTTTTCGCTGCTGCAAAAAGGACACTTCATAATCACTACCTCCAACCCATTAACCCCTATTATTTTCTAGTATATATGTCCTTTTTGCGATTGTCAACGAAATATTTTTTAAGATATACTTCTGTAAATTTGTACCAGTTTTATGCAAGGATTTCCTTTGCGAGTTCTTCCATTTTAGCAACGTCTGTGTCTTTCATTGTGGATTTGATGCTCACAACATTCTCACATATGTTTACCTCTTTCATACCCTCGAGAATACCCTTCATGCCTTTTGCTGCGCAAGGCGCCCAGGAACCGTTCTCGATCAGTCCGAAAGTACGTTTCTGGAGATTCTTATGTGCAAGGCGGTGCAGGAAATCTTCCATCGGAGGGAACACACATGCATCATAGGAAGCTGCCGCAAGGATGATTTTTCCATAGCGGAAAGCATCTGCAACTGCCTCTGCCATATCATCTCTGGTCAGATCCATAAATACTACTTTGGATGCTCCATTTACGCGGAGTACTTCTACCATTTTTTCAGCGGCTGCTTTTGTATTTCCATGAATGGATGCGCAGGCAACTAAAACGCCGTCCTCTTCCGGCTCGTAGCTGCTCCATGTAAGATATTTTCCGATATAAAAACCAAGGTTGTCTTTCAAAATCGGACCATGTAATGGACAAATCGTCTGAATGTCTAATGCTGCAGCTTTTTTGAGCAGTGTCTGAACCTGCACACCGTATTTTCCAACGATATTGATAAAGTATCTTCTCGCCTCGTCTGTCCACTCTTCTTCTGCGCTCAATGCACCGAATTTTCCGAATCCGTCTGCGGAGAAAAGAATTTTTTCCGTCTCTTCGTATTCCACCATAACTTCCGGCCAGTGTACCATCGGTGCCATCACAAAATGCAGTTTGTGTGTTCCAAGCTCTAATGTATCACCCTCTTTTACCACAAGGCAGCGCTCTTCCAAATGTGCAATATCAAAAAACTGTGGCAGCATCGCTTTTGCTTTTGCACTCAGCACAAGCTGTGCCTGTGGGAATTTGTCTGCCGCACGTTTGATATTTGCCGCATGATCCGGCTCTAAATGGGAAATGACAAGATAATCTACCGTTCTTCCATTTAACACATTCTCAAGATTTGCGAACCACTCATCTGTTTTCCGCTCATCGATGGTATCCATAACCGCTACTTTTTCATCCAGGATCACATAGGAATTATAAGAAACTCCGTTTGGGATCTGATACTGGCTCTCGAATAAATCTAAAGTGGTGTCGTCTGCTCCAATATACTTTACTGCTTCTGAAATATATGTATCTTTCATGTCCGTCCTCCATTTTTATTACTTATTATTTTAATAATAGGAATTATTACTGATGTTAAAATAATACTTTGTGACGAAAATGTCAATGATTTTCCTTTTCTTTATGCTTATTTCTGATAAAAAAACAACAGTCACCTTATTCGGGCAACTGCTGTTTTTCATCTCCGCGTTATTTCAGTTATGCCATTTTTCTTTTCACTGCAACCGCTGCTGCTCCTGCAAGCAGGATACCCATGCAGAAAATCAGATTGATACCTGCACTGACATCTTCTGTTTTCGGAGAAGTAACTGCTGTAACGTCTTCTTCTGCTACAATGTAGGTTGAAAAGTGGTTTGTTTTGAATGTGATCACACCATTTTCTACTGTTGTATCACAGCGTGTCAAAGTTCCATCATCCTCAAGACGGTAAACCACGATCGCTATTCCCTCTTTTACCGTAATGTTAGCAGGCATTGGAACAGTAACCTGTACATATCCATTTAACTGATGCAGCTGTGTGTTAGTGGCATCTGTGAGGTTAATCTCCATAACAGAGTACTCGCCAAGTCCGCTCACCTGTGCTTTAATCACTTCTACTGCTTTTTCATAAGCTGCTCCGGATGAGACAGTTGCTGCTACGATCACTGCACCTGTTGGAAGTACACCTTCTGCATCTGCTAATGCTGCTGTAACCGGCTGTGAAACCGGTGTCTCTACAGCCGCCGGCTGCTGAACTGCTGGTGCCGGTGTCGGAGCTGGCTGGGATGATGTACTGGAACTTGTGGATGTATCAGTTTTATTGTCTGTGGATGTTGTTTCCTGTGTAGGAAGTTTCTCTGCGTATTCACATATCGTACAGAATTTTGCCTTTGTATCTGCTGTAATCCCTAAATCTTCACACCAGATTCGACTTAAATTTGCCTTTTGCTCTGCAATCCACTCTGCACTATTTCCAGCAAAATTGCTATCATTATAATACCAGTCTGCATATTCAGCAGGTGTCATTTCTTTAAATGTATGCTCAGATAATGTATCTGGAATATCTGCGGCACATAACGTACAAGCTTGTATATGTTTTCCTTCTCCGTAATTGTAATATCCCCACCGTACAGTTGGATCTGCGTATGGATGCGTACATACTGGTGCTTCCGGGATTGAAATTTTCATTTCTCCCTTTTCATCCCCCTTGATGGTTATCTCAAATGCCGCTCTGCACCATCTATTATTCACTTGACTGTCATTTGTTAATCTAGTTGCACCGTCAATCGAATATCCATCCGGAACACAATGTCCATCTGCCTGAACATATAAACGAATTCTCGCCGTTGCACCTTCTTTGACCTCAATAGGATCACTGGTTTGTCCCGGATCAAATCCCTCAAAAACTTTCTCATCTATATTAGTTGTGTCTTTATAAAAACGTACTGCTAAATGAGAATTGGTATTATCAATTGTAACTTGAACTGTCTTTTTTGAATCTTCATTGTTTACTTGATCATCTTTCCCCGGTGTTCCTCCATTCTCACCGTTTCCTGATTCATTTCCTGTACCTGCCTCTGTTGCGTACACACTGCCCACTGGAATCATACAGAATACCAATGCCAATGCAACACAAACTGCAAATGCTTTCATCATTTTGTGTAACTTTTTCATTCACTTTTCTCCTTTTTTCTGTTGTGATTTACAACTATTTGTAAACATTCTACTACTATCTGTAGTGTTATGCAACCATATGTTTCTTCTTTTTCAATACACTTAACCCGAAAGATTTATTCCCACATATTTATTTTTTTCATAGCGTATATTATAGAAAGGGCACATTATGATCGAAGGATTAGACAAACGATTACAGAATTCACGGATCAACGCAGGTTTATCCCGCGCCCAGATTGCAAGACTTTTAGACGTGTCAGACAGTCTTATCGGATTATACGAAACAGGTGTCAGACAACCATCACTCTCCACATTGATAAAGCTTTCCTCTATATATAAAGTGAGCACTGATTATTTATTGGGTTGTGAGAATACAGGAAATACAAGTCTCTCAACCCAGGGGCTGACAGATCAGCAGATCAGGGCATTAAAATTAACCATCCAGTGTTTCCGTGAAAAACAATAACCCTGTTTTACATAAAAAGACAGCTACTCCTTCCTCTTTTACAAAGGAAAAGTACCTGTCCTTTTTTATACTATAAAATCTTTGTTGTCCACTTCGAGCAGTCCCACACTTCATTGACAATGTCCTGATAAAATTCCGGTTCATGGCAGATCAGAAGGATACTGCCGCGGTATTCCTGCAGAGCGCGTTTTAATTCGTCCTTTGCGTCAACATCCAGATGGTTGGTCGGCTCGTCTAAGAGCAGAACATTGGTCGATTTATTGATCAATTTGCAAAGTCTTACTTTTGCCTGCTCTCCACCGCTCAACACGCGGACAAGGCTTTCGATATGTTTGGTCGTAAGTCCGCATTTTGCAAGGGCAGAACGCACTTCGTACTGGCTGAAAGACGGGAATTCTTCCCAAATCTCATCGATACAGGTGTTCCTGTTCTCGCCTTTGATCTCCTGCTCAAAATATCCGATCTCTAAATTCTCGCCGAGTTCCACAGAACCGCCAAGCGATGGGATCAATCCTAAAATACTCTTTAACAGTGTCGTCTTACCGATTCCATTTGCGCCGACAAGTGCGATTTTATGTCCACGCTCCATGGAGATATTTAACGGTTTTGACAGCGGTTCGTCATATCCGATCACAAGGTCTTTCGTCTCGAAAATATAGCGTCCCGGTGTTCTTCCGAGTTTGAAATTAAATTCCGGCTTCGGACGCTCGGCAGCAAGCTCAATGACATCCATTTTGTCTAACTTCTTCTGGCGGGACATTGCCATATTTCTTGTGGCAACACGCGCTTTGTTCCGGGCGACAAAATCCTTTAACTCACTGATCTCCTGCTGCTGTTTGCGGTAAGCTGCCTCTAACTGGGACTTTTTCACCTCATAGACTTCCTGAAACTTATCGTAATCCCCGACATACCGGTCCAGACGCTGATTTTCCATATGGTAAATAATATTCACAACGTCATTCAAAAACGGAATATCGTGAGAGATTAAGATAAACGCATTCTCATACTCCTGCAGATAACGTTTCAACCACGCGATGTGCTCTGCGTCAAGATAGTTCGTCGGCTCGTCTAAAAGAAGAATGTCCGGTTTTTCCAGCAAAAGCTTTGCCAGAAGAACTTTCATACGCTGTCCGCCGCTTAAATCCGTGACATCATGAGACAGTCCAAGCTCAAGCAGTCCAAGCGCTCTCGCCACTTCCTCCACCTTCGTGTCAATGATGTAAAAATCGTGCATGGTCAATGTATCCTGGATCACACCGAGTTCTTCCATCATCGCATCCATCTCGTCCGGTGCCGCCTCACCAAGCCTGTCACAGATTTGGTTCATGTTTTCTTCGAGTTCAAACAACCATGCGAACGCCGATTTTAACACACTCTCGATTGTCATGCCTTTGGTCAGTGTGGAGTGCTGGTCGAGATAACCGACACGGACGTTTTTCGCCCATTCCACTTTTCCCTCGTCCGGCATAAGCTTTCCGGTCACGATATTCATAAATGTGGATTTTCCCTCGCCGTTGGCGCCGACTAATCCGATGTGTTCTCCCTTCAAAAGCCGGAAAGACACGTCATTAAAAATTGCCCTGTCACCAAATCCGTGTGTCAGGTGTTCCACGTTTAAAATACTCATACTGAATCCTTTCGTTTTTAATTACATTGTTCAATTTTTCACAATTTGCTCTACTCTGGTGGGAAGTTTCGCAGTTATTTTTTACTTGTACAACATCTTCTTCGTCTTTTTCAGGACATGGAAATATGCCGGGAATAAAAATGCATCCGCAAAGATCCATGCCACCGGGCTTGCAAAGCACGCTGCCACGTAGCCGAAAACAGGCACAAACGCAAATCCGACTAACGTTCTTGCAACCATCTCAAACACACCCGCCAAAATAGCAAATTTGCTGTAGCCCATTCCCTGGATCAGGAAGCGCACGATATTAACAAATGCCAGCGGAATATAAAATGCACTGTTGATCAATAAAAACAGTCCTGCATTGGAAACCACTTCCGGTGCTGCCGTTCCGACAAAGAAGCCTGCCAGTGTCCCACGGAAGAAGATCATAATGACAAATGCCAGCACCGCATACGCACATCCCAAAATGGACGCTGCCTTTAAACCTTCGGAGACACGATCCAGTTTTTTTGCTCCGACATTCTGACCGCCGTAGGTTGCCATGGTGGAACCCAACGCATCAAACGGACAGCAGAAAAACATTCCGATCTTACTTCCGGCTGTCATTGCAGCAACCGCATGAGAGCCAAGGGAGTTGACCGCACTCTGTAAGATAACGCTTCCGATCGCCGTGATGGAATACTGCAGTCCCATCGGAACGCCCATTCCACACAATGTCATCATGTACGTTTTATTTACCTGCATTTCCTCTTTTTCCGGATGCAGTATCTCAAAATGTCTGATACTGTAAATAAGGCATCCCACACCGGAGATCAGCTGTGAGATCACCGTTGCCCATGCTGCACCTTCCACTCCGGTTCCGAGCACTACGATAAAAAACAGATCCAGTCCGATATTAATGACCGCAGCGATCACCAGAAACACAACCGGTGTCCTGCTGTCCCCCATGGAACGGATAATTCCCGAAACCAGATTGTACAGATAGGTGACCGGAATCCCCCAGAAAATGATCACAATGTAACGGTATGCACCGTCAATGATATTTTCCGGCGTGCGCATCAGCTCCAGGATCGGCATACAGAAGATGACCGTCACGATCGTCATTACCACCGCAAAAATCGCAGAGAGGTAAATGGCGTTCATCATAAAGCCACGCATGCCCTTATAGTCTCCTGCGCCGAATTTGTGTGCTAAAGGAATTGCAAATCCGTTGCACACTCCCATACAGAATCCAATGATCAGGAAGTTGACGGAGCCTGTAGAACCTACCGCTGCAAGGTCATCTACTCCAAGAAAACGTCCTACGATCAAAGTATCCATTAAATTGTAAAACTGCTGAAATAAAAATCCAAACAAAAGTGGTACGGAAAATCCAAGAATCAGTTTCATTGGAGATCCGTTTGTCATATCCTTCGTCATATCTTTTTCCCTCGAAAAAATTGTGGTGATATTACATATCACCACAATAAGTATTAAAAACTTCAAAAAATGTATCTGTTTTCATCCCGGAACCCGTCTCAAGTTCCAGATTCTCCCAGAGATTTTCATTGATATTGGAATTCAAAGAAGAAACAAATTCATTGTATTCATCATCAAAAGCTTCTTTTTCTCTTTTGTCTACAATATTGGCTTTGTTTGCCTCCGTCAACTCCTGATTGTATTTGTTCAGACATTTAATGAAATAAAAGCCTCCATCCACTGTGATTTTACCGGAAACTTCATCATTTTCCATCTGAAATGCAATCTGCTCTACCGCATCCGGAAGTTCATCTCTGGAAACATTTACCTGAATGCTGCCAAGCTCATTATAGTTATTGGCGAGTGTTGCAAAATCTTCTCCCTGAGCTAATCTGGATGCAATTTCATTTGCCCGGCTCTCATCCGAAACAAAAATCTGCATGATCTCCATCACCCGTGCCTCATCATCGCTAACCTCCTCATTCACAGCTTTTGTGAGTGAATGGTACACTTTCTGTGCCAGCGCATAATGCTCATAGTACTCTTTGATGTCACTCTCCGAAACACCCATATAGGCAATCTCATCCTCCGTGAGAGATGCAAAGTACTCCTCTGCTGCCTGGGCGGTCTTTCCATTTTCTTCTTCGGAAAGCTCCATTTCTTTTTCTTTTGCAAGCTGGTCTAAGCAGACCACCTGTGCCAGTTCCTGCATTGTGATATTTTTCACATAATTTTCCAGAGAACTGTCTCCAAAATCATGCTGCCAGAGATCAAGTCCATAGGCAGTTCCGTAAATATTCTGGTAATTCACAAGATATACCTTCGCCTCTTTCAGCCCACAGGACACGTTTCCGATTCGAAATACCTGGCGATTGTTCAATGTGTTTGAGACGATCACTTCCTTATTTCCAATCTTACATCCTGTGAGCAGAAAGGAAAAGCAGAGCAGACATATCAGTGCAATTTTTTTTCTAATATTTTTCATGCTTTTCTTTTAAGCTTCCATAGCTTTTAAAATGCTTCTTGCAACAGAGATTCCGTTTGCGGATGCCTGCTGCAGTCCACGGGTTACAGATGCTCCGTCACCGATGGCACGAAGACCTTTTACGCTTGTCTCAAAGTCTCTGTTTACAACAACCTTGTTCGAGTAGAATTTTACTTCAACACCATATAATAAAGTCTCATCACTTGCAATACCCGGTGTTACCTTATCAAGTGCAAGGATCATCTCCTCGATATCCACCATAATACGATGTGGGAATACAAGGGAAAGATCTCCAGGTACTGCATCCTTTAAAGTAGGGATCAGGTTATTTCTGCAGAGACGCTCCTCTGTCGTTCTTCTTCCTCTTCTGAAATCACCGAAGGTCTGTACTAAAATTTTTCCGTCGCAGAGCATGTTGGAAAGCTGTGCAATCTGTTTTCCGTACTCGATTGGTGTTTTAAATGGCTTTGTGAAATTCTTAGATACAAGAATTGCAAAGTTGGTGTTGTTTGTCTTTAAATCTTTGGATTTATAAGCGTGTCCGTTTACAACTGCAAGTCCATTGTCATAGTACTCCGTTGCCACTTCACCGGATGGATTCGTACAGAAGGTACGCACTTTATCATCAAATGTAGGTGTGTGGTAAACTAATTTTGCTTCGTAAAGGTTATCGTTTAAGAACTCCATAACCTCATCACGCACTTCCACACGGACACCGATATCTACCGTACCAACCTGCGTCTCGATTCCATGACCGTTACAGATATGTGAGAACCAGTCTGCTCCCTCACGTCCGACTGCGGAAACGATCTCTTTTGCATAGTAAGTCTCATCTTTGTCTGTCACAAGACCTTTCACCTGATTACCCTCAATAATAATATCTTTGACCATGGTATTGAATTCCATCTCAACACCCTGCTCTAACAGATGCTCCTGCAATCTGGAATAAATCTTGTATCCTTCCTCTGTTCCAAGGTGACGGATCGGACATTCGATGAGTTTTAAGTTTGCTGTGATAGCTTTTCTACGGATCTCGCGGATTTCTTTTTCTTTATCCACACCGTAAACTTTTGTATCTGCTCCGAATTTCAAGTAAATATCATCCGATTCTTTTAATAACGCAACTGTCTCGTCATATCCTAAAATCTCCGGAAGATTTCCACCTACATCCGGAGATAAAGATAATTTTCCATCTGAGAATGCTCCGGCTCCGGCAAATCCGGTCGTGATGGAACATGGCTGACAGCCTACACATACTTTTGTCTTTCTCTTTGGACACTGTCTGTTCTCGATACGGCGTCCTTTTTCAATCATTAAAATCTTCAGGTCTTTGTTGGCATGGATCAGTTCATATGCACAGAAAATACCGGAAGGACCTGCCCCAATAATAATCACATCATAATTTTTCATGTAGTTTTCTCCTTGTTATAAAATGCTTTTTTACAGTTTTTTGCACTGTAAAATGGCTTACTCGTTCTGTTTGCTTTGCAAACTTTTTGAGTATAATAAACTATTTTTCGTTTGTCAATCCTATTTTCAAAAATTGTTGAAGTAATAAATTGTTGAAATAAGTAACCATTCAGCCCCCATTCGTAAGTTTATGAAAGCTGCCTTGGTTTGAATCGTTACAAACCTAAGCTTCCACGATCAGATATCTGCCATCCGGGAGGGCAAAAACTTCGCTTGCCTCCTCCAGATCCCTGAGTGACACTCCCTCGATATCAGCCCCCTGATCTTCGAAATAAGCTTTTACCTCTTTCAGATTCATACAGACGACCGCCATGCAGTCCTCTAAAAATTCCTCTGCCTCTTCCATTGTCTCTGCCACTGGCTCCGGCAGAAGCTGTTCCTGATGTGCCAGAAAATATTCTAAACATGTCTCATCATATTGCATTTTATTTGCTCCTCTCCTCATATGTGTTGTTGATAATTTCTAAATTTTAATTTAGGATCTACGAGAATTTAGAAATCATCCAATCTACTATTTCATGCAGTTTACCATAGATAGGGATCGATTCCAAGCTTTTGCAGCTCCTTATAAATGCGTGCAACCGGAAGTCCGACCACATTATTGTAATCACCTTCAATCCCTTCAATATAAATGGCACATTTTCCCTGGATCCCATAGGCACCGGCTTTATCCATCGGCTCTCCAGTCGCCACATAACGGTCGATCTCAGGTTCCGACAACGGCTTCATGGTAACTTCTGTTTTCTCGTAAAAGGTATGTGCGCCCGCTCGTCCGTTTTTATCCAGAAACACAAACGTAACGCCTGTATACACGGCATGTTTTCTTCCCGACAGAAGTGTGAGCATCCGCTTTGCATCGGCTTCATCTTTCGGCTTTCCAAGGATGGTATCATCACATGCAACGACGGTGTCTGCCCCGATCACTAAGATATCCTGCGGTGTCATCAGTTCCCCATGTCCGCTCTCATATGTTTTTACCATTGCTGCGACCTCTGTCGCTTTCTGCTCGGAAAGCTCCATCACAACCTCCTCCGGCGCGCTTTTCGAGATAACTTCCTCCCCTTTCGCCGGGCAGATTTCAAATTCCAGTCCGATCTGTTCTAACAATTCTTTTCTTCTCGGCGATGCCGAGGCAAGTATGATCTGTCCCATAAATTTCCTCACTTAACCGTTTACTTTATCTTGACAAGACACCGTTTTTTGAAAAATGAAATGCCATAGCATAGAATCTGATCATAATCATCTTCATACTCCTTTGCATACAGACGTTCATCTATCTGTTGCAACGCAGTATTACATGTACTTTCCAGTTTTTCCTGATTTTTCGTGTATTTTGCTTCAAAAATCGCAACACGTCCATTAACCGGATCATATACGACCACATCACTACGCCCTTCGCCATGCTCCTTATTCGAATCCACCATATATCCGGCACCTGTAAAGATTCCTGCAAGAAACGCATGATAAAAATCCTCTTTATAATCGTGATAACTGATTGTGCGTCGTAAAAGAATATTCATTTCTTTTGTCAGATTCACACTGTCACCATTCCACACTGCATCAAACAATAAAGTCCGATTCCATTTTCTGGTACTGTCATCAAACCACTGTATAACCGTCGTTTCAAATATATCCCTGATTTCTTCATTCGGTATCATAAGTGCAATCGCACCGTCAGGCAGCACCTCATCCGTTTGTTCATTCCGCGCTTTTGTGAGGTATCCTGTCAGATACAGCATACTCCACAGGTTATCCTCCGAAGAATGTAAATAATCGTAAGTCAGATTTTCATCCACACGCTGAACAATTGTTTCTCCAGCCATTAAATTTTCCAGCTTCTTCGTGATGCTGCTTCCTGAATGATCGATAAAAGAACGAATAATTGCATTATCGCTGGTATTTTTCCAATAACTGACCGGCTTAGCCTGTGGATTGTGCTGCAGCTCCAGCAGATAATTCATCACATCCCACGGACAATAAACATCAAAGTCACCAAAGTGATATCCGTCATACCATTTTCGGATATTTTCCGCCTGATCTTCTGTCTCTGCATCTGCTAAAATCTGATCCACCTCGCTCTGGACAAAGCCAAAGTATTCATTCAGGCGTGAATCTGTGATAGTGTCAGACACAAAATTATTGGTTCCTGTAAAAATACTTTCTTTAGCAATTTTCAGACATCCTGTGACAACAGCAAAACAAAGTGCCTGATTATCTTTCAAAGCCTGCAATAGTCCTTTCATGACATCTAACATCTCGTTGTAGTAACCATGCGCATTTGCCTTTGCAACCGGAACATCATACTCATCTATCAAAAGTACTACTGCCTTACCATAATGCTGCTGCATCATAGTCGTCAAAAGAACAAGACTGCTTTTCACTTCTTTTTCCGAACCACATCCATGCGCAATATTTGTAAACGTTTTCTTTTGAAACTCCGTTACATGACTGTCTTCAAGCAGATAAAGATGTTTGTTATACAGATCGGCAAACACCATTGTCAGCATATCGTATGCACTTGTAAAGTTCAGACCATCCACCTGCCGGAATGATACGGAAACCGTCGGACATTGATTCATCCACTTGCTGCATAATTCACTCTGGCGTGCAATCTCAAGACCTTCAAATAGTTTCCGACTGTTTTTTCGAATATCAAAAAAGCTTTCTAGCATACTCATTCCGAGTGTTTTTCCAAATCGACGTGGTCGGGTGATCAACGTCACTTCTGCTTCTGTTTTGAGAAGTTCCTCGATCAGACCAGTTTTATCAACATAATAAAATCCATTATTGCGGATTTTTTCAAAATTAGAAATACCAACCGGGATGTTTAAGGCTTTCATTTTTGCGACTCCTTCCTCCGTTCTCATGATTTCTATGATACCATGAATCACTTATGCACACAAGAAAATATCGTCTGATTGCTCTATACGATCGCTCTATACGAAAATCACCGGAATCATTAAGACTCCAGTGATCTTCGTGCATACATTTATTCAATTGAAATCAGCTTTTCTAACCGGAACGAGTAGATCAGAATCTCCTTCACCTTCATTTTTCGTGCGGCAAAAACCCGCTCCAACGCATCCGCATAAAGCTTTAACTGTGTTGCATAACGGTCAATCAGCTCCTGCGCAGTATCCACACGATCTGTCTTGTAATCCAGGACTGTGATTCCGTCATCCTCAATCCAGAAAACATCAATGATTCCCTGAATTAAAGTTAAATCTTCCTCATGCATATGATTTTCCCGCGACACATTTTCTAACACAATTTCCTGTTGTGCATTTTCAGTCTGCACCTCATTTTCTATCATCTGCGCACCTGCTCCGAAACCATAGTTTTCCAGCTCTTCTTCCGTAAATCCCATGACAAATGGTTTCTCACGGTAAAGTGCTCCCCCGCGCTGTGCGAGAGCCATCCGCCTTCCTGTTTCCGAGGAAACAAAATCTGCCACAATCTGCTCTTTCACGAGTGCACGCATATCCGCAGTGATTTTCTCCTCTTTTTCCATAGCTTCCATCTGTTCATATACACTTTTTTCTGAGGCAAAATCGTAGCACTCCATGACGCGGTGCACTGCGGTTCCTCTTAGTGCACCACGGTTTGGTGTTTCCTGTTCCACACTCTCCTCTCTCTGGATAAAAAGAGGAATCGTTGGCGTCACAGGTTCTTCCAAAAATGCCGGGATGGTCTCCTCCTGCTCTGCCTCAAATTTTTCACGCATTGCACGATGCTTTAATTCAGATACGGAATATTTGTTTTTCCTCAAAACGTCAACCTGATATGGATAACGCTGCGAAAACCGCTGCTTCAACTGCCCGACCAGCTGTGGGTCCGCCGCTTTGATCTCCCCGATCCGCTCTGTCAGATCTTCATTTTGCTCTAACTGGTTTTCCACTTCGTCTAAGACAAGCTCTGCCGCTTCCACGATCCGGACCGGGTATTTGTCCCCATAGGAAAGCACTGCCGGAAGTATCCAGTCCAGATAACCGGAAGCCCCTTCTCTTGTAAGGTAGGAAAGCGGTCTGTCTGCTGCTTTCGAAAGATTCGCCTGCTGCCTGAAAAATTCCAGTTTTTCCGGGGCATCCTTTAATGTCCCGGTGAGAATGAGCTTTTCTTTTGCACGGGTTAAGGCAACGTATAGCACACGAAGTTCCTCTCCGAGATTTTCCAGATCGATCTGCTTTGCAATCGCCTTCTTTGCGATAGTCGGTGATTTGATACGCTTTTTTCCGTCCATGTAGTCAAGACCAATACCAAGTTCCGGGTGAAGCACCATTTTGCTCCGTGTGTCCTGTTTATTGAAATTTTTGCCCATACCGCTCACGATCACAATTGGGAACTCAAGACCTTTGCTCTTATGGATACTCATAATTCGGACAACATCCTCGTTTTCCCCGACCATGTCTGCCTCACCGAAATCCACATCATATTTCTGCAGTTCATCAATGTAACGCACAAAGTGAAACAGTCCCTTGTAACTCGTTTTCTCGTAGGCTGCGGCTTTTTCCAAAAGCATGTTTAAATTCGCCGTTCTTCTGTTTCCTGCCGGCATTGCCGCCACATAATGACCGTATCCGGTCTCGCGCAGGATGATCTCGATCAGCTCATGGATCGGAGTGTCCGGGACGAGCTGCCGTAATTGCTTGTATTTTTTATAAAATTTGAGTAATTTCCGGTGAGCGGTTATCTCTATATGATTTTCTGTTTTCTCATCCGCGTTTCTTCCCTGCTTCCGATCTGCCTCTGAATCTGAAATTTCTTTTTGCCCGTCCTCTTCATAAAGTCCTTCTGCCAGTTCAAGCACCGCTTCATGAAAAGGCACACTGCCATCTTCAAGCCTTAACACCGCAAGCTCCTCATCGGTAAGCCCTGCCATCGGCGAGCGGAGCACTGCCGCCATCGGAATATCCTGCCTTGGGTTATCCAAAAGCCTCAGCATGGACAGTACCGTCTGCACTTCCACCGTGGAAAAATAACCGGTTGAAGAAACCGTGTGCGCCGGGATTCCATTTCCGTTCAGCACTTCCACAAGCGAATCCGCCCAGCCGGACAGGCTACGGAGCAAAATTACAATATCGGAGTAGCGTGCCGCCCGAAGTTCTCCGGTCGCCTTATCGGTGACAGGCTGCGTTTTCATCAGGTGTCTGATCTCCTCCGCCACAATTTTTGCTTCTAATGTCTTCTTATCGGAAAATTCGGTGTCCTCCAATAATTCGTCATTGCTGTCTGCGAGCAGTATCTCCGGGGTGAAGTCTGCGATACTCTGCTTCGTCTGTTCTTCAGCCGTTTCTTCCTTCCCGGCAGTTTTTTTCATCTCAATAGCTGGATAGCTTGCCCCCGGATACAGTGCAGCCTCCGCGTCATACTCCACATTTCCAAGACTCCGCGCCATAATTTTATAAAAAATATCGTTTGTGCAGGTCAAGACTTCCTCTCTGCTTCGGAAGTTTTTGTGCAGGTCGATACGCTGCGTGGTGCTCTCTTCCAGCGAATAGGAATCGTATTTTTTCATGAAAAGTTCCGGTCTTGCGAGACGGAACCGGTAAATACTCTGCTTTACATCCCCAACCATGAAAATATTATTTTCCCCACGCTCCTCTCTGGAAATGGAGCGAAGCAGTGTCTCCTGCACTTCGTTGCTGTCCTGATACTCGTCGATCATGATCTCCTCAAAGGTATCCCGGAACTCTTCCGCAGTCTTTTTCGCCTTCTCCGTCTCCTCATCCACAAGGATCTGCAATGCAAAATGTTCCACATCATGGAAATCCACCAGATTTTTCCGGCGTTTTGCGGCTGCAAACTCATCTGCAAACTGCTTTGTGAGACGGACAACCTCCTCTAACATCGGCTCCGTGCGCTCTAACTGCTCGATCATCATCTCCGGCGAACAGAAAAAATATTGTTTGCAGAGTTTTTTCACCACATCCTTTGCCTGCTCCCTGAGACTTTTCACCAGCTCTAATTTATCAGGATCTCCCTCAAACCCTCTGCTGCTCGCAAGTCTGTCGTATTTGATATCGGAAAGCGCCCCGGACAGTTCACAGAAAGAGGTTAGTCTTGACAAACCCTCATATTTTTCCAGATCACTCTGCACTGCTTTCTCGTACATATCCGGTCCGTCATCCTGCTGTGTAATTGCAAGCGCCTGCTTTAAGAGCTGTTCACAGTCTTTTAAGACAAAACAGATATTTTCCGTGAGCGGAGCAAGCCATTCTGCACGGTCTAACTCCTCCCTGTTTTCGATGCGGTAGATTCCCACAAAGGAATCCAGCCATTTTTCCGGCCACGGATAACTTCTGGAAAACTCATATAACTGAAGGATCATCTCATTTAATGCAGCATCGGTTCTTCCCGAAGCATAGCCCTCCACAAAATCGGAAAATGCTTCCGAAGGCTCTTCATAGTTTTGCTCCAAAACTCTGCCAAGAACATCCTCGCGCAGTAATTTTAACTCACCCTCATCCCCGATACGGAAATTCGGTTCCAGATCGATCTCATGAAAATGATTGCGCACCACATACAGACAGAAGCTGTCGATGGTCGTGATCTGTGCATTGTGAATCAAGGTCAGCTGCCTTAACAGATGCTCATTCCCCGGCTGTTCGTCTAACGCTTTCTCAATCGCATTTCCGATTCGCTCCCGCATCTCTGCCGCTGCCGCATTGGTAAACGTCACGATCAGCAGATGGTCAATGTCGACCGGATGATTTTTGTCTGTTATGATTTTCACGATCCGCTCTACTAAAACAGCTGTCTTTCCAGAACCTGCTGCCGCAGATACCAATATATTTCGATTTCTTAAGTCAATGACCTGCTGCTGCTCTGTGGTCCATGAAACTCCCATATTTCTCACTCCTGTTATTTACTGTTCCTGCTTTTCGTTTTCCATACGCTTTAATATCTCGTCCGCGCTGTCAAATTTTTCCAGTTTATGATAGGAATAACCCGGCATCCGGGTGTCAAAACCGCAGACGGTATGGTATGGACAGTAATCACAGCCACTTTTTCCGTCCAGCGAGTATGGATGAATCGAAATATCTCCGGCAAAGATTTTTTTCCCGGTCTCTTTGATTTTCTCCTGTACATAATCAGACATCACAGAAAAATCGTAAGTACTGGCAACCTTGGAAGTTGCTTTTAAGCTTCCGTCCGTTTTTTTTCCGATTGGGATGACCGAAGAATTTCCGGCAAAATCTGAATCCATCGCCTCATAGATTTCCGGATTATCGTTCACCAGACCATTTAATTTTAACTGCTCCAAAACGCTGTTTCGTATTTCTGCCTCTGTCTCATTTCCAAGTCCGTCTACTATCGGATTTTGAATGTGATAGTAGAAAATACCCGCCGGTTCCGCTTTTTTGCCCGGATGGCGTTTTTCCTCTAATTCTAATGCCGCATTCATATAGACCACAAGCTGTAATTGTAGTCCGTGATACAGATTGACGAATGAAAAACTCGTGTTTCCCGATTTATAATCGATGATCTTCACATAAACTTTATCCGACGTCTCGTAAGTGTCCACACGGTCGATCCTGCCGAGCAGGTTCATTTTTTCCTCATCACTCAGCTGAAAACGGATGGCATCCAATTTATCTGCCCGCGAAAAGGACACCTCAAAATCACTCGGCACAAATTTTCCCTTCTGGATCTGGGTGGTAAGTGCCCACACCGTGCGCTTGATGGTCTGGCGCATCCGACCGGTCAGGTAACGGTTTCTCACGTTCTCAAACGCTCCGGCATTTTTGCACCCGGCAATCGCGTCATTCATGCTCTCCTCTATAAATGTCTCCTGCACATCCTCCGGGATGTTAAACCAGGTGTACTCTGATTTTTCCACACGTCTGGAAAAATGTTCAAGCGCATCATGGTAAATATTTCCCATGTCCACGCTTGCAAACTCTAAAAGCTGACGCTCCTTTAGGCGTAAACCGTAATTCAGATAATGCGCGTAGGCACACGCCGCAAAACGCTCCAGTCTTGTGACGCTGTTCTCCAACACGGTTCCATAAAGTGCCTGCGTCACTGCGTGGCTGATTGGCTCATCGCTGTGCACTTCGTAGGCAGTTTTTAAAAGTTTTTCCGTTTCCGGCTTCCACTCGGAATCTGTGAGGTAGAATTTTGAGAGAGCATTCCATAATTTTCTTTTTTCTACCTGAGAAAAATCAGATGCCCTGTCATTATCCTGCAGTCCCTCCAGGAAAAATGCCATGCTGCTCTTCGGCGTCATGATGCAGTCCGCAGAAGTTGTCTCCTCGATTTCCTCCACCGTTTTCTCCGGGAACATTTTTAAGAGCGTTCCAACAAAATACGACCTTCTAAGTGCTTTTCCGTCCGCATTCACTTTTGAAAAAGTCACATATAAAAAATCAGATGGCTTCGTCACATTCAGATATAGATAAAAGCGTTGGATGAACACTTTTTCACGCGCACCCGGTGCAAGTTCCAGATGACATGCCACCATTTTCTCACGTTCAAACTGCGAGATGATACCTCCGGCATTGCCCGCTTTCGGCACAACACCGTCATTGACACCGATGAAAAATAAGATTTTGATATGGTTCAATCTGGTTCGCTCGATGTCACCGATCGTCACTTTATCATTTCCCGGCGGGATTACGCCGACTCTTGCAGCCTCAAATCCGGCGTCTAAAATATCCGCATACTCTTTGACCGGAAGCACTTCGTCTCCCAGGAAGTCCACAACCTTATCAAACAGATCCATGACAATTTTGTAAATCTGGGCGTACTCTTTCGCCTTGACCTGATTGCCCTGACGCTCGAATTCGAGTTCTTTTTGTTTCAGTTTTTGCTCTATTTCTAATTTTTCAATCAATTCATACAACGCAGTGGTTCCGTCCCGCACGGTCTTTCCCTGGGCAAACGCTTCCGACAGCGGTGCAAAGAAGCCATAAATCTTTTCCCGCACCTCATTCATTTCTGTGAGGTTCTCTTTTTCCGTGTCGTCGAACACAAATGTCCACTGTTTTTCCCATTTTTTTCTGCCACGTATCCCCTTGGCAAGCACGTAGTTTTCCAGCAGATCGATCTGCTGCTCTGTGATATCGGTCAGACCGCAGCGCAGAAAACGGAACACGCTCTCATAAGAGAAATCAAGTTCCACCACCTCAAGCACCGCACGGATAAACTCGATAAAAGGATGAAACAGAATGGTGCTCGTCTGGTCGAGAAAGTACGGAATATCATACGCTGCAAAAATCTCATCCACATAGTTGTCGTAAAGACTGACGTCCCCGGTCACCACTGCGATATCCTTATAACAGTACTGTTTCTCACGCACAAATTTCGTGATCTCACGCGCCACAAAGTGAAGCTCTTCCCTCGGATTTTTAAGGCTCACGATCCGCAGTTCATCCTCCTTCTGCCGCCATTTATGATAATACGGTCGAAACAGATTCTGCTCCATGAAGTACAGGGATGGAGCATTTTTATATCTGTGATTTTTTCCATCGGATAACACAACAGGCTCCTCCACCGTGACATGAAGTTCCTCTGCCATTTTCATCAGCACCGAAACCGTCTTTTTACTCATGGAAAAAAGTTCCTGCTCGCCCCTGCAATGGTAAAAATCCTCGCCTGCATCCATCGTCACGGAGACAATGATACGCTCTGATAACACTAAAAGTTTCCTGAGAAGCTGATTCTGTATCGGTGTAAAACCGGTAAATTCGTCAAACACAATCACGCTGTCTTTTATAATATTCGAATCCTCTGCGACATCGCACAATAGCGATAACACTTCCTCAGAGGTGATATACTGCCCTTGCAGATATTCAGAAAAACTGTGATACATGACCGAGATATCCTGCATTTTCAGGCGCAATGTCTCCCCGACATCCTCCGTCTCCAAAAATGTATCCAATTTTTCTGGTGACACGTTATACTGCGTCAGCTCGGAAATGAGGGATTTCACCTCACTGATGTACCCCATCCGGTTTAAGTTACCGCCCAGCACACTTAAGTTTTTCTTCTGCTCCCCTGCAAGCTTGCGGAGCACCAGATTCTTTCCGGTCTCCTCCAACACGCGCAGGTTCTGTTTCCCAAGCTCGTCAAACACACGGTATGCAAGGCGCGCAAAACTCAACACATCCACGTTCATGATAGCATGTGACTTTTCAAGCCGCACAAGCTCGCGCTGTGTCTGCATGGTGAACTGCTCCGGCACAAGCACCAGATAATTTTTCTCCGGATGCTCTGCCGCCTCTTTTAGTATGTTTCTATATAAATAGGATGATTTTCCACTTCCTGAATTTCCGAAAATAAATTGCAGCGACATGTTTTTCCCTTACTTTTTTCAAATTCTAATTTTCGTTTTCTGTTCCTTTTCATAGTACATCATTCTGCCTTTTTTGACTAGAATAAAGTTCCCGGCTTATGATGTTTTCCATCAGAAAATTTCTCCAAAAGAATGGAACAAAAAAGCTGCCATACAATCCGGGAATTTCTCCTTTCAGTACGACAGCCGTAATCACTAATCTCTATTTCTGTGCTTTTGTCTTTTTCTTCCGGTAACCATTGATGTCATATTTTCTTTCATACTCATCAAAGTATGCCATGTAAGTGTCATTCTTTAACTCGCGGACACTCTTTAGATACTCATGGGTATCAAAGTCTGCTGCCTCAAGCTCGATCATGGCAACTGCGATATTTGAGCAGTGTGCTGCGATTCGTTCCAGGTTCGTCAGCAGATCATTAAACGCAAATCCCTGCTTCATCTCGCATTTTCCGGTGCGGAGTCTTGCGATATGACGCAGTTTCAGTTCATCGCAGAGGATACCGATCAGTTCGCGGAGTGGTTCTACTTTTGCCGCCATCTCAAGGTCATCCGCACAGAATGCATCCACCGCAAGACTGACACACTCTTTTACTGCATTCTCCAGCACATCCAGCTCATACTGTGCCTCATCCGAAAATGCAATTTTCTTCTCGTTCAGCTCCGCCGCAACCTCTGAGATATTCACCGCATGGTCGCCCAGACGTTCGAAATCACTCACTGTATGCAAAAACTTGGATACCTGCTTCGCCTGGCTTCCATTCATCTCATGCGTGGACATCTGCATCAGATAGGTTCCCAGCTTATCCTCATATTTATCGATCAGCGTTTCCTTTTCCTGTACCTTATTAAACTTTTCTGTCGAATACACAAGGAACAGGCTTAACGCGCGTAAAATATTCTTTCTTGCCTTCTTTGCCATGCCGTTCATCGCAAGATGGCTCTGTGTGATCGCAAGATCCGGGTAAGCAAGGAAACGCTCCTCGAGCAGATCGAAGTCTGCCTGATCCTCCTCGTCCTCCGGCGAATCTTTTACAACAAGATAAACAATTTTTTCAATCCATTTGATAAATGGAAGAAGTACTAAAATCGTTGCCGCACGGAAAACCGTGTTTAACAGTGCGATCAGTACCGGGCTCATGGTGGCATTCATAAATGGAAAATGCACCACTGCATTGACAGAATAGAATACAATTGACCAGAACAGCATGCCGAACAGATCGTTAAACAGATAGATCAGGGCTGTTCTCTTACCATTTTTGTTCGTTCCGATCGAGGAGAGCAGAACCGGACAGGCTGCGCCGACACCGATACCCATGGTAATAGGAAGCGCCGCTGCAAAAGTGATCGTTCCACTCATGGACAACGCCTGAAGAATACCGACTGAGGCAGATGCACTCTGCAATACCGCTGTAAATAAAATACCTGCCAGTATACCTGCCGCCGGATTCTTAAACATTGTCAATACATTCACAAAATGCTCGTTATCTTTTAATGGTGCAACTGCCCCACTCATGGTCTGCATCCCCACCATCAGGATGGAGAACCCAAGCATAATGTCACCGACATTTTTAAAGCCGGATTTTTTTACAAACATTTTAAAGATAATACCAATGATCGCCACGATCGCTGAGATGGTCGCTGTGGACAGCAGCTGTGCTATCCCGTTCGAACCGTCAATGTACGACAAACACAAAATCCAGCCTGTCACACTCGTTCCGATGTTAGCTCCCATGATGATACCGATCGCCTGCGCAACCTTCATCATTCCGGAGTTTACGAAGCCGACAACCATAACAGTCGTTGCGGAGGAGGACTGGATGATCGCTGTCACAACAGTTCCAAGCAGCACTCCTTTCAACGGTGTGTTCGTCAGCTTATAAAGAACCAGCTCCAGCTTATTACCCGCTACTTTCTTCAGTCCGTCTCCCATCAGGGACATACCAAAAAGGAACAGTGCCACTCCGCTGAGCAGCGATAAAATAATAGTAAATGTTGTCATTTGTACTCCTAACTACGTTATACATCCTAACGTATCCCTGTCTGCAATTTTATTTACAAACTTTTTACATAATTTTTACATTTAACCGACATTTCTTATTATACTGTACCTCATGGCAAAATCACAATCATTTTATTTCTATTTTAAAATTTTTTACATTTCGCCTAGGAAAATACCGTTTTCAGACAAAATTATTATCACTTTTTTATCTATTCTCATTTAGTGAGAGCAGATTCAGCCTTTTTTGTCTGCACCTCTCCGCTCAATCCCTGTTTTCTTATAGTATTCTGCCTTATCCTCATACATGCGCTTCTCAGCTTCCTGCAGAAGTTCATCCAGATGTGTGTCCGCCCTGTCCTGCCAGATCACTCCCACTGCGATATTTACGTCCTTCTCAGCTGTCAGACACTCTAACTGCCTTATGCGTTCCGCCAACGTGTCCTGATCGATCTGCGCGCACAATACAAGCAGCTCATCTCCCCCGATACGGAATACGCCGTAATCGCCAAACACTTGCTCCAGACATGCACCGGCTCTAAGGATCAGGTCATCCCCTGCCTTATGTCCCAGTGTGTCATTCACACCCTTTAAACCAGTAACGTCACAATAAACTACGCCAACGCTCTGCTCCGGATCGATCTGTCTCACATACTTTTCCATCGCAAAGCGGTTTCCAAGCTGAGTCAGCGCATCCTTATAGCTTAGATCTTCCAGACGCCTCATCAGATTCCTGCGTCTGATGCAGGACTTGAGAAAAGAACCCATGATCTGAAGCATATCCGACGTATATTCCAATGAAAATGCCGGCGGATTGTCAACTCCGTAAAAAGCAATGACTTTTTCCGCATCATAAATTGGCATGGCAACAATGGAATGGATCTTCTGCCGCTTCAGATTTTCATATTGAAACGGATCGCTCAGGCGCATCTCCTCAATATCCGGTATCTGGACATATTTTCCCTCCTCAAAAATGTGATACCAGTTCTCACAGATCTCCGGCGGAAGATTCTGGAGATTGTCGATCTCCGGTGGCACTCCCGGCGCCGTCCATTCATATGTATTATCATCCCTGCCATCTCTGTTCTTCTCAAAAATATATGTTCTCTCTCCGTTCAGCACTTTTCCGAGATATTCCAGAATAATACGGATCGTCTCGTCCGGCGACTCGACAGAAAGCGCATCCTTCAATGCCTCGTTGACAAAGGACTCCATATCCCTGTACTTCTGGATCATCTTGTCCTGTGAACGCTCCTCGCTGATATCTATACTGATCTCGATCCGGTACTTTTTATTTGTGACAGGATCTTCCACCAGGGTATCTTTCAACATCATGTATTTATCGATCACCGGATTATAATAACGCCACTCGACAAACTTTCCGGCACAAAGCCTGTCATTATTGCACATACCACAGGGAACAGAAGATTTCTGCAGCACCTCGTAGCACTTCATCCCTTTCACATCATCTATGGACTGTAATCCATACACCTCTAACAATTTGCGGTTCATATAAACAAGCTCATCTGTCTCTATGTCTGTTGCGTACACGTACTCATCCAGATTATCTAAAAACTTCCAGATAACTTCTATTTCGTTCATTCTTTATACTCCGTTTCATGCAGATATGAAATTTCTATAAAAATCTGTATAGTAAAATAGCACCTCCTGAGAGGTACTATCTCACCATACGCCATTATTATGCGGATTGCAAACAAACTCTTCCATAAACTTCTTTTTTTCACAGGGTTTTCCAAAAAAAAACCCCTGAAGATAATCCGCCTGCAGTTCTTTCATCTTAAGATGCCAGTCTTCTTTTTCAATTCCTTCCACACAGATGCGGATGCCGATGCTGTGAACCATCTCAATGATCTTTTTAAACAGCTCGTAATCCCGTTCGCAGCTCATTGCCTTTGCTGTGAAATCCTTATCCATTTTCACATAGCCCGGATTCATGTCACTGATGCAGTGGAGATTGGAATATCCGGTTCCAAAATCATCGATCACGAACTGAATCCCATTTTCCTCAAGCACTTTCCTGAATTTACAAAAGACCGGTGTCATATCCATGAAGCCGCTTTCAGTCATTTCTATGCAGATGCGATCCGGCGTCAGTCCATTGTCCCTGACCGCAGTGAGTATCTTGTCTGCAATCTTTCCATGCTCGATCTGATAACAGGAAATATTCACGTTCACACTGAATTCCGGTATATATTGCTGTATCTCACGGCACATTTTTGCTGCCTCATTTAACACAAACCTTCCCGCCGGAATGATCAGTCCTGTCTTTTCCAGAAGCGGTATAAACTCGACCGGAGACAGCCACTCCTTACCTTCCTCTGTCACCATGGTATACCGCATGAGTGCTTCTGCACCAATCACACGCCCGGAAACACAATCCACGATCGGCTGATAATATACTTCAAAGCCTTCACACCCGTTAGCGATGGAATTTCTCAGTGCACTTATGATTCTTCCATTCCGCTGGAATTTCTCGTAATCCTCCTGCCTGTAAAAATAGATGTTATTTTTTCCCATCCGTTTTGCCTTTTTCAGGGAAAATTCAAACTTTTTGCGGCATTCCTCGTAGCCTTCTGCCACAGTCGAGGCATCGATCACTCCTGCAGAAGCTGAAAATACAACTTCATATTTTTCAGAGATGATGAATTCGTCTATTTTCTCACCGATCTTTTTTTTGAGCTGTATGGCATCATCCATGGAAGTACTGTCAAGATCCACGATCACATACTGATCTGCGACCAGATGATAGAGTCGCTGATTTCCGGACAGACACTCTTTCATACAGTCTGCAACACTTTTTAACACATAATCGCCATAATTGCTGCCATGTGTTTCATTCACCGTTGCAAAATCATCAATTCCAATATGCATAAGAAATCCGGTCGTCACAGGTTTCTTCTGTGACCGCAGATAAGCACAAAATTCCATTCCGCCTAAAAGCCCGGTCACATTATCAGCCCGCCGCTGGTTTCCGGTCTCATTCAGACATCCCACCAGATACCCCGGCTTCCCATCTTCATCATCGATCACTACTCCGCGGCAGTTGACCCATACCGGAAGCCCGTTTTTGTCGAGCCACCGGTAATGGATATCATGCACCTTTTCCTTTCCATCCATCACAGCCTGCATATGCTTTGCAAACATAGTGCGGTCTTCTTTGTAGACAACGGACATGATCTCCTGCTTTACATTCCTCATATGTGTCTCAGAGATCATAAACCGATCCAGGGCTGACTGGGAAATTTCCATCTTATTGTTCTTGAGATCGAACACATATAGGTAATCATCCATGCATTCCGCTATGATCTCCAATAAGATCTCTGCTGTCAGATCTCCTAATATTCCATATACATCCTTATTCATAACCAGAGAACCTTCCCTTTTCTTTTGCGCTTATACTCCTGCGCATCCAGTTGAATTTATCTGGTCCGATATTATTTTTTATGCTTTGCAACTTTAAATCTGCGGATCATTGCACGTAAATTATCTGCTTCGCTGCTCATCTCTTCACTTGCAGCCGCACATTCCTCTGAAGTAGCTGAATTCGTCTGTACCACATCATTGATCTGCTCGATTCCTTCATTGATCTGATGGATCTCTGCTGTCTGTGTCTCTAAGGTGTCTGCGATATTTGTCACTTCACTTGTGATCGTTTTTGAATTCTCTGCCACTTCCTCTAACTGTGCTGCTGTTTCCTTTGCAACTATCATACCTTTTTCAACAGCATTCACAGAGCGCTCGATCAGTGCCGCTGATTCCTTTGCCGCTTCTGCACTCTGATCTGCCAGGACATTTACCTGATTTGCAACTACTGCGAAACCTTTTCCTGCCTCACCGGCTCTTGCAGCCTCAATAGATGCGTTTAAGGCAAGCAGGTTGGTCTGGGATGCGATCTCATTGATCGTCGCAATGATCTTGTCAATCTCATGCGATGCATCATTGATCTCGTTCATGGAGACAACCATCTCCTGCATCTTTCCGTTGCTCTCGATCAGCGCCTGTCCAAGCTGTTCCACTTTTCCGCTGATCTCCTTTGCTGCCTGTGAATTGTTTGCCACCTGTTCGGAAACACCGGTAACGGTAGCGGTCAGTTCCTCGACAACTGCTGCCTGATTCGTTGCGCCGTCTGCAAGCTCGTTCGAGCTGGATGCCACCTGTTCTGCTCCGTTGGATACCTCATCGGAAACCCTCTGGATTCCTCTTACCGTATCAGACATGCTGTTCTGGAACTCCATAAAGGATTGTAAAATACCAACAAAGTCCCCTCTCCACTCTACCTCTGGCTGTACATCAAAATTGCCCTCTGAGAACTGTTTCATGGAGCGGTCAATATCATCGACATACGTTCCAAGGATACGGATGGACTTACGCATGCTGTGTGCAAGTCTTCCGATCTCGTCCTCGGAGTGGTATTCCAGCTGGCTGTGCAGATTTCCTTCCGTGAGTTCCTTCGCCACGTCCTCGATCGCATGTAATGGTTCCAGAATGGTTTCAAGTACCATCCTGCTCACTTTCTTTGCGATTGCCCATGCAAGGAGCAGGAAGATAATGATCACTGCAATACCGGCAACTGCACAGAAGATCGTGCTCTGGACAGCCTTACTTCTCTGTTTATCAGTCAATGCATCTAATTTCTTTGAAATTTCTACTAAGCTGTTTAATGCAGGGGTACACTTATTTAAGATACCATCGACAGCCTGATCTTCCTTACCGGCCTTGATCTCTTCCATGATCTCATATCCGATCGTTCCCCAGTCCGTAAATGCACCTTTATATTCTGTATAAAGATCCTCTGTAATGACACCTGTGCCGTGTAAAACATTCATCTGTGTATCTACGATCCCGAGAAGCTCTTTCACCTTCTCCTCGTAGCTGTCGTAAGTGGATTCGTCATCATTCAGCGCCATTTCACGGATATTTCTTGCTGCTGTATTTATATTAATTCTGCATGTTTTTACTGCCTGATCTGCTGCGTTGACATTATTGACATAATTCATCATATTGGCAAACAGAATGCCTATTGCAATAATAGAAATCACTCCTGACAGCAGCATCATGTTAATGACTTTTCTATAACCGTAACTGATTCTTTTCTGCAGATACATATTTTCAAGTTTTGTTTTCATTGTACTCTTTTGTGACAACATAAATTGTATTTTCCTTTCCATTCTAATATACTTTTTTTCTTTCTCTGATATATTAATTTTTCCAGTCTGACAATGTATTAATTGCCTCGTTTTATTTCACTTTTTATCTGTTTTTTCTTCTACCCTCCCCAGAAAAATCTGTCAATTTTCTTCTAGTTTCTTACATTATAGTCTCATATTTTATGTCTGTCAAACCTTAAACAACTTTTTTATCAATTATTTGTTTGAAAATGTTTCTAAATTGTATTTCCGACCGCTTCCTTTGCAAGGTGGTCTGCTTCTTCATTGCCATCTACACCGGAATGACCTTTTACCTTGACAAATTTAATCTGGATTTGATTTTTCACTGACTGCATGTAATCATAGTAGGCGATCGTGCCCTGCTTGTTCCGTTTCCAGGCTCCCTCTGCCCACATCTCGATTCCCATGTAGTCGTAATAAATCGTCACTTCCGGAAGTTTTAACTCGATCGCACGTTCTACTGCAGCCATCGCTCCTAATATTTCTCCTGAAACATTGCGCATAGATGCCATCTCCGCATCGTTTCCGCTTCCCTGCAGCACTTCTTTCTCTCCATTATGAATGAGAAATCCGCCGTAGCCGTAGACTTTGGTGGCAATGTTGTAAGAGCCGTCGACAAAGGCGTAGACTGCCGGATTTTGTTCCTGCTTCCCTGTATCTGGTTTTTCTGCTTTTTCGCTCCGCTTTCTGGAGGTGTCTTCTGCACCCACGAAGGCTTCCGCTTCCTCAAGTGTTTTGAAGCTTTTATATACGGCACCCGGAAAACCGTCTACCATTTTTTTGCAATCATCCCAGCTGTTATAGATTCCCGGAATTTTACCTTTTTTTACCGCGTAGAATTTTGATGCCATGTATGCTTCCTTTCTGACTGATATTTCATTATGATAATTCCAGCCTGCAGCTTCCTCTCATCTGCAGTGGACACTCGTAAACATTTTCGTCCCCATTTCTTCCGATGTAGGACAATGGGCATTTTCTACAGTCCTCCAATGCAAAATCTGCCGGAACATCAAACTCGATTTTTGCTTTTTTACTTCCTTTTGCCTCATTCTCATGCCTGATATTGTCCCAGCTTAATTTCTGTCCGCATCCCTGACATTTTTCAGTACCGGTTGCAACTGCGCGTTTGCATGTCGGACAGGCATAGTACTCTTTCCCTGTCATATCCTTTGTCTCTATTACCTCTGATGGGAACTGCTTGATCAGTTCTGCTCTTAAATCGTCCTGCATTTTTTGTCTCCTGTATTCTAATTTTTTATTTAAGTACGCAATCAAACTGCTTTTTCTAAAATATCTCTTATCTGATCCTGCAATAAATGATTTTTTTCAATCGCAGCATCAGCTAAATTCTGAACTAATTCTTTATGTTGAATCAAAATGTTCTCACAATTCTGAAACTCTTCCAACAGAAGTTCATTGGCTTTCGCTATGTACCCCTCCGTTCCATCCATCATCTCCAATAATTCCGATGATAGAACAACCAGCTGTCCCGGCATAAAACCATATCTTGTAATCATTGCCAGTGCCAGACTCGTTGCCTGCGCCAGGTCAGATGAAGATCCGGTATTGACAGAAGCTTCCTCACCGAAAAAGATTTTCTCTGCAACCCGTCCGGCAAGTTTTTCACGTATACGCCACCGGTATTCCATTTCTGTATAGGTTTCCTTGTCTGCATCGACATCCGCTTCTACATATCCACTGAAATTTGCACGTCCTGTAATAGTCATGAATGCAGGTGTATAACCAGAAAGATGTGCAATAACTGCATGACCTGCTTCATGAATCGCAACAGTTTTATAATACTCTGCTCCGTGCTCTTTTTTCAAGCCGAACTCAGCCTGTTCATATGCATCCAGCAAAATATCATCCGTTAACCTGCTTTCGTTTTTTGTTGCATTTCTAAGTGCAAGATTAACAATATTTTCTAAGTCAGCTATACTCTTCCCCAGTGATCTCTTTGCAATATTTTTCAGCGTATTTATTGTTACATCCTCTTTGCCGCATACTAATTTCAAATATTTTAATCTATTATTTTCATTTGGCAGATCTACAAACACCTGATTATCAAATCTCCGCAGCAAAGCCGGATCCAGTTTCACTTGCTTATCAGCGTCTCCGACTATGCCAAAGTTCGTTGCAGCAATAACAAAAACAGATTTTCTTGGGTTTGTGGAAAATCCATCCATTTCTGTCAGCAAAGCATTCAGCATTGATTCTATACCTGCTGTATTACCTGCTCCTGTTCTCATTTTTCCAATAGCATCTATTTCATCAATGAAAATAATTGCTGGTGCATACCGTCTTGCTGTTGCAAATATGCGTCTGATATTAGCCTCTCCCACTCCCTGCGAAGGAGCTAATAATTCCGATGCACTTGTTGCAATAAATGCCGCATCCGTTTCTCCTGCCAGTGATTTTGCCAACATGGTTTTACCTGTTCCCGGTGGTCCATATAATAATAATCCTTTCGGGGCTTTTCCACCAGTGATCAATGCCTTCTGTGGATCCTTTAAATAGTTAATAAAAAAACGCAATTGATCCTTTGCCTCTTCTGCCCCAATGACATCATGAAGCTTTACCGTTGGCCGCTCAGCCGTGGATACCATTAATTTTGCGCTCTGGGAATCCGGTGCAAGCACTTTCTGAATGTTATAAAATTGGACAATTAATTCGTCCCCATTCATTAGCTGCTTTGAAGAAAAACTTAATGTATATCCTCTATTACAAAAATCAGCATGTTTGTTCAGAAAATTATGCCTTTCACTAATCTGCCCCAATTCCTGCTCAAGCAAAATTCCATCTCCTGAAATGACACCGGCTGCTCCCTCTAATATAAAAGAATCAATATCAATATTATTAAAGGCATTTTCTCTATCCCAGACATAAACCGGTATCTCAGTATTGCTTGACATAAGTTTTCTAAAGGCATCCATTCCTATTGATTTTACATCATTAATACATGCCTTTTCCAATTTTTCTTTTTCATAACCATAAAAAGGATCGACCAAAACGAAAGTATAATCTTTACAAAAAACTTTCTCCAATGTCTCAATGGAGCTTATTGTGTCTAATTCAACTTTATTTTGATCAAGAGTAATGTTACTTTCTCCAAAAAACAGTACCTTCCCAAATGTTCCAGATGTATCAAATAATTCCCGATACTCTTTGCCAATATCACTGCCAATCTCAAAACGTATTTTTTTATTTCCATCGATCAACCGATTTTTATCATCAAGAAGTCTTGATATCTCATATATTTCGCTTTCTAAAAAGTCAATTGATTTTTTAGAAGCTACCCGGGCATCCAGCTTACTCCCCTGTTGATACATAAACAGCTTATAAACATCCGGATCAATTTGAATTGTAAATCCATATATTTTATTCAGACAGGAAATTGTTTTCCTCATATTATCCTGTATGATTTCCAGCAATATGTCCGTTTCCATTCTATCCATCATACAGATATTTCCCGAAGCCAGCCTCGAACAAATAGCCTGTGGGAAAAAGGGTTCATGTGTCCTTGGATTTTTTTCAGTTTCAACTGCATCTATAATGATTGGTTTAGGTATATGACTCAAAACTTTATTACGTTCATCATTATATAAGCTCTTTCCAACATTAGAAGTAAAGAAAATGATCGTCTCCCCAAATTTTACATATTGTTCTGTATATGCGTCAAGAAGAATCCCCATATCTAATATTTGAAGAAGCAGATGTATCACCTTCAGTTCAGCTTTCTCTATCTCATCGAAAACAATAACTGATTTTGCATTTTTTCTAACAAACTCAACTAACTTTCCTTCTGAACCGCCTCTAAATCTTCTGGAGGATCCAACTAAGTCGATGTATGAATTTTCTGTCGCATAATCACTCATATTTAAGATTATATATGGCACCTTCAATTCATTGCTGATTGTCTCTGCCAATAATGTTTTTCCAACACCCGGTGGTCCTATTAATAAAAACGATGCCTTAGGACCTTTGTGTTTTCCTTTATTTTGTTCCAGTTCAACCGTGAATAAGCTTTTTATAACTTGTGATACAGCTTCCCTTTGACCTTTTACAATTTCATTTACACTTTGGTTTAGCTTTTGATATTTTATGGCAATTTCTTCAAAACTTGTTGGTATCTCATTTTCTATAAGCAAATTTCCAATTAAATTATCATATAGACGCTCAGCTTTCATAATATTTAAACTGCCAGCCCCAAAGAATGCCTTACGTTTTCTTAATATACCTATCTGAGCAGCAATGCTTTCCTCATCAACTTTGCATTCTGGATCAGCCTCATGAATAGATTTGATACACTGTTTTGCATAATCTTCATCTGACACATGATCAAAATATATTTCTTTTATTGGAAAATATTTATGAATATATGCTGTCTCTTCATATCCCGTTTTATTCGTTGGTAAGCAGAAAACAATGATATTATCTTTCTTTGCGTTCAACAGTTTTTTATAATAATTGTCTTTTTCAGCCCCCAAATCAGCAATGCCTTCACCCCGCAATTCACATTTACATACAAAACAAAGGCACTGGGGATCCTCAAATTTATGCTCACGTCTGTCACCTTTAACAATTGGAGATACATTTCCAATTGTTTCCACATATAAATTTTTCCATTTACGCTTTGAAAAGTCAGGCATCCCCTGCATTCCAGCCCCTTGAAACATTTTATATGCAGTTTTATCGTCTAAATCATTATTTATTTCATTCTCGTCTGACTCATCTACTAATTCAAAAGCTGCCACTAAAAAATCTTTAAATGCTTTCAGTATATTGTTCGCATCTACTTCCTCGTCCATATAAAAAATATAATTTACGTCAAGCAATAGGGAAACAACTGATTTATCATCAGTCCGTGTCATCATGGCATAAATTTCATCACATAAACCTGCCAGCTCTTTTCCACCTTGAATATTATGTATTTTGGCAAGCTTTTCTTTTGTATTCGTATGCATATTCTCCTCCATTGTCTGACTATCCTTCATAAAAATCTATAACATCCTATATGAAATAGACTTTCATTCTTATGCTATCTGTTGATCCGAATATTCATTTCCTCCGCACGATTTCGTATTGCATCCGTCACACCATTAGGTGCTGCTAAAATCCGAATCGCATATTCTCCTCCAAATCGGTTCACAATTGTATCCAATTCATACAAAGGCTGATTTGTCTTCACAACATTATTCTTGCACGATATAAAAACAGGTATATTTTGATACATTGCAATAACATCTATTTCATTTAACACATCATCTTCTTCAATGATATTACGTCTCTGAATGCCACCCTGCTCCCAATCCAGAGAAACACCAACCAGGCAGTCTGTCACATCATCTTCTTCTAACATACGATATCCAACATATGCCTCCAGACAGGCTCCTTCTGTAGTAAGAACTCTCTTATGCCGTTCCGATGGAAATTCAAAACGTATATCATTTGTATCATACGCTAAAGCTCTGATCCAATTTATTTTCTCCAATTGCTGCAATAATGTAATAAATGATCTTCTCGTAAGTTTTTCTCTTTGATTCGCTCCTGCATTTCCCTGCTTATTGAGTAATTGACCGATCTGACCATATACACAGTCATCATAATCATCTTCTTCCATCTGCTGCGTGATTTTACAAAAACGATTCCAATTTAACCCAGCATTTTTTACAACAGGGAAAAGACTATAAATCTCTTCTTTCCATGTATCATCTACCGATAATATTTTTTCTTCCTTTTGCTTTGAATAGTCAATTACCGCACAATGCAAATTCAGATATTCCTCTACGGAAAGTTTATAATTTCTCCCTGCAACCGCTGCATATGCATCAGGGCAATGCAATAAATCAATGCTGCCACTCTCAACATTTACCTGATGAAGTGGCAGATCATATTTCTGCAGCAATCTGCCAATCGCGACAAGTGCGATTTCTTCTCCCCCAGTAATATCGAAAAAACATTGTCTATTCTGTTCCATTTCATTTTCAATAATCTTCTCTAATTTCTGTGTCGTGCTCACAAAACTATGGGGTGCCAATTCATAGTAAGTTACTTCCTTCACTCCGATTTCATCTTTTTGAAGAAAATATTTTACTGCTTTATACTCGTCTGTATGATTCCATTCTGAAAATCCAACAAAAATAACTCTCTCAAACTGATAGCGTAAACATGCTGAAATATTTGCGATTGGTTCTTTGTCAAAAAATTCAATTACCGTATTTTTTATCATTTGTGATCCCCTGAATCATTCTTTTGTTTTTTTCTGAGTTTCTTCTGATTACACTTGTTTCAAATAATATTGTCCTGCCAGGCTATATCGTTGCCTATCCATCCAATTCCTCATAGGTATGGTACTCCTACTGTAAATTCAAGCCTTTCAAGGCTTCCTGTTTTCATTTTACAGTAGAATTTCGGTCAAAAGTCGGTCTACCTCACATTTTCCACTTTGGAAAAATCCAGATTTTATGCGCTTTCTGGGATTTTGTAAATTTTACTCATCGGTAGACCGACTTTTTAATCTTTCTTTATAATACACTATATTCATACACATCTCAACCATACTGTCTAATAATATTTATATGGTTTATAAGTAATATCTTTTTCAATATATTGCTGAAAATTCAACACTTCCGAATAAATTAATTGTCTATAGCTAATTTTCTTTTTTCCATCAGAAACTTTATCATCCAGTTTTTGCTCGAAATTTTCTATAAACAATCGCTTTCCTTCTTCATTTTAAAAGATGGCTCCATTCTCTCTTACCGAACTTTTCTTTGTCAATCCGTCTATGCACTGCGTTATCTGGGTTATCTGTTCACTAAGAATCCCCTTCTTTTTCTTGTTGTAGTAACGCAAAACTGCACGCATGTTATGTAAATTGCTCTTTTCGAAAGCCAAAGCCATTTTAAATCTTTTTTCTGATACATAGAACTGTGCCTGTTTCAAAAGAACCATTGCAGACTGCGTACTTCTGCTTGGCACATAACTTCCAATCAAATTTCCATATTTGTCAACAAAACAAAGTCTTATCCCATTCTCTGATATTAATTTTCTTGCAGTCGGTGTTATTACAACATCAGAATATAACGTAATGTGCTCGATTCCCTTCACTGGCAGTTCATGCTTCTCTTCATCATTTTCAAACAATAATGAATAATCGTTTTTATTTAAGACTCCTCCCTGTACAATATGATATTCTCTTCCAATATGTTCCAGTGCGCTTTGATGCCAATTTCCATACTGATTTTTTTTCGTATATAAATGTTTTTGGGCAACTATCTTCCCTGATACCTTAACAAATTCATATCCAAGTACCCATCTTTCCATTGCATCATATACGCCGCTTTTCGTTGTATTAATCTGTAACTTAAATTCATTTTCCAACATATTACTCAATTCATTAAATAAGTCTGCACCTTCATCCTTGTTTGTGCAATATACATAAATATTATCAGCAAACCGCAGCCATGATAACTCCTTTTCCTGAAGCTTTCTGTCAAACGCATCCAAATACAGGTTACTAAGAACCGGACTCATGGAATTTCCCTGTAATAATCCCCGCTCCCGGGTCGTAACCTTTCCATTTATCATAACTGTACAACAAAGATATTTATAGATTAAATTTACTATCCGTTTATCACTTATCTTCCGACCTAACAATGCTATCATTTTGTCATGTGGGATTTGTTCAAAATAATCCTTTAAGTCAATCTCCACAACATATTTTTTACCTTCTGATATATAGCTTTGAGCCAGTCCTACAGCATCTACTACTCCCTTATTTTCCTGATAAGCAAAACTATTCTTCATAAATTCCGGTTCCAAGTGCTGCCGAAGTTTCTGTGAAAGCATTCTGCTGATAAAGCGATCTATCGCAGGCAGATTATATATCAAACGTCTTTTTCCCTTTTTGTTAATTATCTCTGTACTTTTTGCCAGACCGGGTTCATATGTTTCATCTTGGAGTTGCTTTAAAATAACCTGTCCATTCAAATTCCAATATTCTTCCAGATCAGACATAAACATTCCTTCTGCTCCACGACTGTTTCCTTTTATTGTCAAAAATTCCAACGCCTCTTTTTGATTGCTTTTGGATAAAACCTCGTCAAGTGTAAACATACCATCTCTCTCCTATATGATATTAGAAATACTGTTTACCATTCCAATCTGTTCCTTACTTGCATACTTTGCAGAATCAAGACGATAAATACAAAGAGCATCTTCCTTTGTATATACAATTTTTTCAACTTCTCTTTTCAACTGCTTTAGTCTGGCTTCCGTTATCTCTCCCTCAAAAACAGATTTCTGAACATGATGTAAATATTTCTTACACACCTTGCATACTTTTCCAACTCTTTTCTGGTTTACATCGTATGTCAGTATAACGAACACTCTCTTTTTCATCTCCCTCTTAAATAGAAATTTTTCATAGGTATGGTACTCCGATAAATTTTGAAATTTTAAACGCAAACAGGTTCTTGTCTCAATTCCTCATAGGTATGGTACTCCAAAGACATATCCGAATGGAACAAAGAGGTTCGGAATAACGTCTCAATTCCTCATAGGTATGGTACTCCCATACAGAATACAGAGTTTTTGTTGATTTTGATACGTCTCAATTCCTTATAGGTATGGTACTCCAAGGCAGACAAGATCAATCAGAAAGAGCAAGACGGTTTTGTCTCAATTCCTTATAAGTATGGTACTCCATATGAATTGACAGAGATGGAAAGACGCAAACTTATGTCTCAATTCCTTATAGGTTGTTATCCAGCACCCTTGGTGCTCCAAATCATTCTTATATCAGTCAAATTAAAT
>ERZ780203.520-NODE-520-length-42033-cov-4.240030_pt1 | contig 42033 bp, 54 predicted proteins | sample MGYA00511168_ERZ780203 | MGnify/ENA primary metagenome ERZ780203 (study PRJEB29588, sample SAMEA2156577) | human gut metagenome | biome: human gut; feature: human-associated habitat; material: faeces | place: Denmark | collected 2008/2010 ...
AACTGAAGCCGAGCTATTTCGCGCAGATGGCACGCAACTGCGAGGAAGTGTGCAAGCCGAAGGACGAGGATCAAGTGACGTTTGGTGAGGTTGTGTAAATGGTTGACGAAGCAGTTTTGAACGCTGCACCGGAGAATGAGTTAATCCGCAACACGATGAAGAAAGCGGATTTGCTGCTAAACAGTTACAAAAATCCGGTGTGCAGCGTTTCGGGCGGGAGTGACAGCGATGTAATGCTTGACCTGCTCGAACGGGTGAGAGGCAATCGCAAGGTTACTTATGTGTTCTTTGACACCGGTATTGAATACCGGGCTACGTTGCGGCATTTGGACGATCTGGAAGCCAAGTACGGGATTGAGATTGTGCGGCGCAAGGCGAAAAAGCCGGTGCCGGTAGGATGCAAGGAATATGGAGTGCCGTTCTTGAGCAAGGAAGTCGCACAGAAAATCAGCTACTTGCAGGCACACGGTTTCCGGTGGGAAAACGAATCGTTCGAGGCGCTGAACGAGAGGTATACGGGATGCAAAGCAGGCTTGAAATGGTGGACTGACGAAAACGGCGAACGTTCAAAATTTTCCATCTATCGACACACCGGAATGAAAGAGTTTATGCTTAGTACACCTCCGGAATTTGCTATTTCGGACAAATGCTGCAACGGGGCGAAGAAAAATAGCTCTGCGGAATTTCTCAAAGAATGTAATGCAACAATCTGTATTGTCGGCGAACGACGGGCAGAGGGTGGGATTAGAGCGATGGCGCATACATCTTGCTTTGAACCGCTGCATCATTCCGGCGTTGCGCGGTATATGCCCCTCTACTTTTGGAGCGATGAGGACAAAGCGCAGTATAAAGCTCATTACGGCTTGCGATACTCGGATTGCTACGAGGTGTACGGTATGAAGCGCACAGGCTGCTGTGGTTGCCCATTCAACAGCCGGTTCGAGGAAGATTTAGAAATTGTAAAGCAGTACGAGCCGCAGTTATACAAAGCTGCTATTGCGATCTTTGGAAAGAGCTACGAGTACACACGGGCGTACCGCAAGTTCCGCGATTCGTTCAAGCGCGCAAAGCGAAAAGGAGGCGAGGGACAGACGTGGATAGACGGTGTATGAATTGCAAATGGTACGAGCCGTTCTGCGGAGTATGCTGCAACGGAGACAGCGAACACCGGGCGGATTTCCGGTTGGAGGATGACCGGTGCGAGGAATGGGAGGAAAACGATGTACGATAGCTTTATTGAGATTTGGGAGGGTTAGGAATGGCTGAGTATATCGAACGTGAAGCTGCGCTACACGCTATCTTGGGCGAACCGACGGAATCGCATTATCCGAGCTGGTACGCAGAGAGGATTAAGGCGTTGCCTGCCGCTGATGTTGTGCCGGTGGTACATGGGCGGTGGGACGATTCCGGGAGATATACGTTCCCGAGTGGTGCCACAGCTGTCAGGTGCACCAACTGCGGCTGCGCACTGACAGAGAGTGAGTATCGCCTGAACAACTGGAATTACTGCCCTGTATGCGGGGCCGAGATGAACGGAGGTGCAGACAATGATTGAACTGAAACCTTGCCCGTTTTGCGGTGGAGAAGTTGAAGAGCATGGCGGCTTATGCAATTACGGGAAGCACATTATGACATTGGACTTAAAGTGCAAAGGTTGTGGGACCACTTTTAAGTTTAAGGCAAAATGGTCAAGCGACCCGTATAACGAAACGCATGAAGCATGGAACAGGAGGGCAAGCAATGATTGAGCTTAAACCCTGCCCGTTTTGTGGAGGAAAAGCTCGCCTGTTTGTAAGCAACGGCGTAAGGGTGCTTTGCCCTAAGTGCGGTGCAACCACACGGATTTTGGTTGACGGCGAGCGCATCGAAACGAACGCGGTTGAGAATGTAATTAAGGCATGGAACAGGAGGAAAAACAACGATGAAGTTTAAGAAAGACGGGAAGGTTTACGAGAGCTTCGAAGACGCTGTGGACGCATTTTTCCTCGGGGATCGCAAGATATTTGTTAATGGCGAAAAGGCGGAATTGAAATTCCCGGACGATGTGCGACAGAGCATGATATGGGCGTATGAGGACGCAGATATGGGGCGCGTACGGCTGAACGCAAAACTCATGGGCTATGAGGTGATTGACGACACGCCCACCATTGCCGAGACGGCCGCAAAGCGCAGCGAGGACGTAAAGCCCGACCCGGTAAACCGCCCGGCGCACTACACGTCCGGCGGTATTGAGTGCATCGACGCAATGCAGACGGCGTTTGGCGCAGAGGCGGTAAAGGACTTTTGTCTGTGCAATGCTTTTAAGTACCTCTGGCGGCATCGCAGCAAGAACGGTGTGGAGGATTTGAAGAAAGCACGGTGGTATCTGAACCGGCTGATTACGGCAATGGAGGAACAGAAAAATGACGATTGATGAAGCGATTAAGTATGCGGATATGATGGCACTGGATGCGCTGCCGCTGGACGATATGCCGGAGATTTGTACGTTCGGAGAGCTTTGCGCTGCTGCGCTGCGGCTGTCGAAGAAGATGGGCGGGGAATGTGCAAAGCTGGATGAACTGTTCGAAATGGTTCGGGAGGTTTGGAAGGTTGCTCCTGTGTGCGATACTTGCCACAAAGATATTGCGGTATATCGCTGGGGAGAAGTAAATGATGATCTGGAAGAAGTGACGTATCAGGAATGCACGGCGTGCCACAAGAAACGGATTCAGAAGATGATGGAGAAGTTCGTAAATTGAACGCGGTGAGCAAGAACGGGAAGAGAATTGAAATCGGGCCGCTGAAAACAGGGTGTGCAGGCGGTAACGGTTTAATTGATTTATCTGCGATCCGCTTTCCAAATGAGATTGCAAGCGTGCAGTTTTGTGCCGATTTTGAGATTACAGAGCAGGAGGAAAACGATGAACGTAGTAAGTGAAGATGTAAAGATGCTGGTGGAAAAGGAGCTGGAAAGCGCAAATGAGCGGTTCCCACAGTTACATAGCCCGCATGAGGGGTGGGCGGTGCTGCGTGAGGAATACGACGAACTGGAAGAAGAAGTGCATCAGCTCGACGGCGAGATCAACTGCTATTTGTGGGGAAGCGTGAAACGCAATACAACTGCTGACAATGTGGAAGCAGTTAAACAGCGCGCTATCGCTGCCGCTTGTGAGGCGGTGCAGGTGGCTGCGATGGCGCAGAAGTACCTTGATATGTTGGAGCGGATGAAGAAGGAAGAAAGCGAATGAACGTTACAAGCACAAACCTGCTGACGGGAACAGAGCTAACGCTCAAACCGGGGCACGGCATGACACGGACGCAGGAGTTATATGATTGTATCCAGATGTGCGAAAATATGCTGGAAAGTCTAAAAAACGATTTAAAGCAGGAACACCAAATGGAGATGCTCAATAAATACGGACTCCCGAAGCTGCTGATGGACGAGTGAAGCGGTATAGCGCGGAGATGCGGCAGTATCTGGACGAGATGCGACGGTATGAAAATTGGAGGTACGGAAATGGCGAAGAAAAAGAAGGTCAACCCGAGGCGGAGACCTGCGACGCTGGCTGATGTGAACAAGGCCAAGAAGGAAGCAATGGATATTGCAATCACTTCTGCGTGGGCGATTTTGTTCACGGCACTGCGAGACAAGGAAGGGTTTGGATATGTTCGCCTAAGGCGTGTTTGGGATGAGGTCAACTACATTTCGGACAGTATCGGCAAGGGCTATATCGACATTGACGATCTGGTAAACGAACTAAAGGAGCATGACATTACACTGGAATGAGAAAGAAAAGCGAATGCGCTGGGTGCGCATACTGGCGGGTACTTGGTACAAGCCAAGGGTCTAAGCTGTGGGCGTGCCATTATTTGATCGACACGGGGAAATCGCGCGGATGTGAACCGGGTGTGGGTTGCATCCGCAAGGCGGCGAGAATCAGCCGCCGCAGGCGATATACACAGCACGGTATGGAGGAGGTAGTGGCGCACGACGACTAAAGAATGGCTCAGACGAGGGATTGACCTTGAAAAGTCAATCTCTGCGCTGGAAGAAGCACGAGTAAGAGCGTGGACACGGGCGACAAGCGCAACGGCGACGATCAAGGACACGCCGGGCGGCGGCGGTGACGTGACTGCAAACAAGACAGATGCATATCTTGCCCTGTCCGAAAAGATACAGAGAGAACAGGAACGACTTGCGCTGATTAAGGCGGAGATTATCAGCACTACGGCTAAGGTGCAGGATGCGGCGCTGCGGGCGCTGCTGATCGAACATTACGTGAACGGCAGAACGTGGAGAGAGACTGCCGAAAAGATACACTACAACGAGGACCATGTGCGCGGACGGATGCACGTTCGCGCCCTGCGGGAAGTGGAGAAGTTATTAACAGATTGTGCATGAATCTGTGGAAAACTTACCACACTATACCACAAAAACTGGTGTTATAATAGTATTGTGATAAAAGCTCGTAAGAGCAGAATCACGGAGTTTCGTTCCTCCGCTTTCAGCCCGCCGAAAGGCGGGTACACGCCCGGAAGCCTGCGTGAGGGCTGACGGGTGACAAGCCTTTCTGTTTAACCCCAAATACCTACTTAAAGCGGTGGGGAGACCTGCCGCTGACCTGCTCCAAAGTCTGCATGAGGGCAGAGGAGCAAAACGCCTTCCGCGGAACGAAGGCATTGATTATCCTTTCTATCGTTGGCGTGTCATTTGCGCGGCACGCCGATATGCCCGGATGGCTGCGTGAGGCCGGACGGGTAACGTACAGAATCTTTTTAGCCAAGGGCAACGTGGCGGACTTTTGGCAAGCCTTGCATGATGGACGACGTGCAAGGCGATCTGCTCCCGAAACTGCATGAGGTGGAGGGAGCACAACGCCTCCAACGAGGGCGATAATGATTCTGACGGTCCGGAAAGACGGGCAATCTGTTTCCGAACGCCTGTGAAACTGCTGCAACAGCTTTGCAGAGTTCAGCGGGTGCTTGCAGGCACGCCGCAACTGGGGTCGCTCCCCGCTGTAACCTTACGAGGGAATCAGCCGGATTACAGACCGATAGCAACTGCGACACGACGGAGAGCAACGCCGAACAGCCCATAATGAGAGGGCGAGTGCTGCCCGGATAAGCACTCACACGGACTTAGTGAGCCGAGAGCAAAACAACCGGTACAAAGTTACAAAGCCGATACGGCGCTTTCGGGTGGCTAAGTACACGCCACGAAAGAGCACCAGTCTGTTTATCTCTTGCGTTAAACAACCTAATCATCAGGACGGAAATACAAGTAAACTTGCGAAAGTGAGGTAACAACCTCTCTGGATTTCATACAACCGTTCTGGACAGCTGAGAGATCACCGGTAAAAGCCCGGCGTTCAGGCGCAACGAAAGCGTTCATACCTCCCTGTGGAGGTATACCGGTTTGCATAGAGCTGAAAGCAGGTGCAAGTCCCGCGAAACCGAAACAGTCGTAAATATGGGAAACCCCGATCACCTTATGGCTTTGGTGATCGGGGTTTGTCATGATATTTAGAAAATACTCTGACGCGGGTGCGTGAGCCGGACGGGAGAATGGGAGGGAGCGGTGAGGCTCCCATGCTTAACGCGTCCAGATGGATGCAATGGAGATGATCTCGTCGTCGGTTACGTCCTCGGTGCTGTTGGTGCTGAATGTGATTTCAAGCGGCGTGTGACGCGGTGCGATGTAGTCATCGGTGATCCACTCGTTGCCGTCCTCGGTGACGATGGTTACAATGGGCGCGTCCTGCGTGTCGGTCGGGTAGTCGATGCGGTACACCTCGCCGGAGATGGTGCGGGTGGCCGGTACGATCTGCAGCAGGGCGGCAATAATGGCGATTAGCTTAGTCATGATGGTTTTCCTTTCTGCCCTCGTTCCTCCGGGGCGGGTGAGTGGTTAGTTCCAGCGGTTAAAGTCGAATAGGTCGCTATCAGGAAATGCGGCGTTGAGAGTATCGCCTTTGTTGGTGACGGCCTCGTAACGATCGAGACAGGAAAGCCAGTTTTCGGCGGCTTGCTGCTCGGTGATGCGGTAGATACGATTAAGGGTGATATAACCATCGCCTGCGGATGCGTACTTGTTGCCGATGACTGCGTTCTGCTTGGTGAGGATTGGGTAATTGGTTTTCATGGTGTGTACCTCCAAATAAAATTTATGGGTGCGGGCTTTAAGGGTAAACCCGCGAGAACCGTTATTCCTGAGCTTTGCGCTGATCTCTGATCTTTGCGCGTACTCGCTTGTACATCTCAATGCTTCGCTCGACTACCTCCCGCCGTTCGGCGGTGGTGTTCGGGTCTTCCTGTTCTCTAATCAGAGAGCAGATAACCGTTGTCAGAGCCATTGTTACATGGCAGCTATCAATGCGAGAAAGTTCGAAATTCATCATTTTTTAACCCTCCATCCAGATGTTATAAAGCTGCTCGGCCGTGAAGTCCTTGTAGTAGCCGATGCGCATGGTGTGCTCTTCTTCTTCCTCTACCCATGTGATGTAGAGGTTGTTCTCGGTGGTTTCGGCGCTTACAAAGTAGCCGTTTACATCATAGTCGATCTTGGCGTTGTCGTACCAGCGGGTAATGCAGTGCTTTAAGTAGCTGCTGAGATTGGTGGTTGCGGTCATATTGATTACTTCCTTTCGGTGTTTGGTGTTTTCCTTTGCTGTGATTACATGATACTACACGTTAACGTATAATACAATAGGCAAGATGCACAAAGATACACGTTAACTGTTATGCAGATTTATACGTTGACGTATACAACAAGCCGTGGTACACTTATTCTATATATGTAGGAGGTGCAAACATGGCAACAGAGGCACAGATCAAGGCTAATGTTAAGTACAACAGGAGCAAAGATAATATAATGATACGCCCGGACAAAGACGAGGGAAAACAGATCAGGCAGGCCGCAGCCGATGCGGGTAAAAGCGTACAGGCGTATATCTTGCAGGCAGTGCGTGAATACATGGACAAGTAAACAATGTAGGCAGACAAAAGCCGCTCCAAGTAACCGGGGCGGCTTTTTTGTGTCTATATATAAGTAAGGGGTGAGAGTATGGACAAGCTGACCGCAAAACAGCGGGCATGGATTGATTATTACAAGCAAGGCAAGACAGCTACAGAGGCGGCACGGCTTGCCGGTTACAAGCCTGATAACGCCAAAGTAATTGGAGCGCAAAACCTAACCAAACTTAACCAGTACATTTCAGACCGGGACGAGCTGTTAGATCGTGACCGTGTGGCGGATATGGCGGAGATTAACGCGTTTTGGAGCGATACCATGAGAGATGATACGGCAGATATAAAAGACCGTCTGAAAGCGTCTGAGCTGCGCGCACGGAGCATTGGCGCATTTATCGAGCGCCGGGAGATTGTAGGAGCGCAGACGATCACGGTTAAGCTGCTGGATGATGAGGAAATGAAGGAAACAGAGTAACGGCTTGCAGCCGCTTTCGGGCGGTGCAGGCTTATTTTTTTACCCTGATATGCAGGATTGGACTTTGTAACTTGCAAAATTAAGGGCTTTCGATGGGCTGAGTGCCGGAAAACTCGGGGTTAATACCAGATGGAGAGACGGACGGCGTTGCTTATTATGCAAAATACGCATTTTGTACAATTAGGAGGTGCGGCGGGTGCAAGTTAATATTCCCAAGCGGGCGTTTAACGCGGCATATTTGCCGCTGCTGGACGATGACGAGCACAGATACATTGTGTTGTACGGCGGCGCTGGCTCTGGTAAGTCTGTATTTGCAGCACAACGGCTTGTTGTCCGCATGATGAGCAAGCCGCTGTGCAATGTGCTTGTAGTCCGCAAGGTTGGCGACACAAACCGAACAAGTACGTTTGCACTGCTGCAGCAGGTCATTAACGGCTGGGGCTTGCATAGTCTGTTTGACGTTACCGACCTTAAGATTGTATGCAGGATGACCGGCAACGCCTGTATTTTTAAGGGTTTGGATGACCCGGAGAAGATCAAATCTGTTACATTTCCCAAGGGCGAGCTGACCGACATATGGATTGAGGAGGCAAGCGAGATTACGGAAGCCGACTTTAACCAGCTTGATATCCGTCTGCGAGGCAAGCGGATACACGGACAGATTACCTTGTCGTTCAACCCGATCAACGTCCTGCACTGGCTCAAAAAGCGGTTTTTCGACCGCAAGGACGAGCGGGCGGTGACGCTGAAAACCACCTACAAGGATAACGCATGGTTGGACGACGACTACAAGCGCACGCTCGAGGGGTACAAAGACAGCGACCCGTATTACTACCAGGTGTATTGTCTGGGGCAGTGGGGCGTTATTGGCAAGACGATCTTTGACGCGGCCAAAGTCAACGGGCGGCTGGCAGAGCTTCCACCGGCAGAGCGGCGCGGGTACTTCGTGTACTCCACAACGTTTGATGCACTGGCTAATCAGGTGCGGATTGATGACCGTTCTATTAAGTGGGTGGACGCTGACGACGGCTATATCTCCATCTATCAGGACAGACGCGAGGGCGTGCCGTATGTGATCGGCGGGGACACGTCGGGCGAGGGCTCAGACTGGTTTGTAGGGCAGGTGCTCGACAACACCAACGGGCGGCAGGTCTGCACGCTTAGACACCAATTCGACGAGGACGTATACGCCGCGCAGATGTATTGTCTGGGTATCTACTACAATACCGCGCTGATTGCGATAGAGGCGAATTACAGCAGCTACCCGATCAAGGAGCTGCAGCGGCTTCGGTATCCGCGGCAGTATGTACGGCAGACCGAGGATAACTACACCCACAGACCCCGCGACAGTTACGGATTTAAGACGACCTCTGTTACCCGTCCGGTTATTATCGCCGGACTGGTTGAGGTGGTGCGCGAGAGCGTGGATCTGCTGAACGACGCGGACACGCTCGGAGAAATGCTGACGTTTGTCCGCAACGAGAAGGGAAGAGCAGAGGCAGAGCAGGGCGCACACGACGACTGCGTTATGGCGCTGGCTATCGCCTACTATGCACGCACACAGCAGAGCTACACCGAGGACAAGCCACGAGGCAAGCGGGCGAAGTGGACGGATGACATGTACGAGGATTACTACAATGCCGACAAGAGCGGCAAGGAGTACCTGTTATCTAAATGGGGCAATCCGTTTTGAAAATGAGGTGATAAAATGCAAAATCCGTTTGATAAAACGGGCAAGAGCGACGAGGCGATTTTGAAGAAGTGGCAGGACAGGCTAAGCAAGGCGCGGAGCAAGTACCAGCCGGAGCTTGATCTGATGGTAGAGCGGGAAGAAATCTACCGGGGCACGCACAAGATCGACAAGGTGCACGGCAAGAACCAGAAAGCGCAAGATGCAGTAGTGGCGCGGAACGTGGTCGCGGAAATCATCGAGGCGGAAGTATCAAGCGATATTCCTACGCCCAAGGTTACACCGAGGCACGAGGAGGACGAACAGCTTGCAAAGACGATTGAGGATTACATCCGAAATGAGATTGATAGATTACCCTTTGAGCGGCTGAACGATCAGGACGAGCGAACCACACCGACACACGGCGGAGACCTGTTCCTTGTCGAGTGGGACAACACCAAGCGTACGCACACGACGCGCGGCGCGCTGAGTGTTACACTGCTGCATCCCAAGCAGTTCATCCCACAGCCGGGCGTTTACAATATCCCGGATATGGATTACTTCTTTATTCAGCTCGCGCAGTCGAAGGAGTACATCAAGAAGAAGTACGGCAAGGACGTATCCGCCGAGGACGAGGAGCAGCCGGACGCACGCGGATTTGAGCAAAGCGTGGTAGATGATCTGGTGACGGAGAATATCGGATACTTCCGCAACGCTGACGGCGGCATTGGGCGCGTGGCGTGGTGCAATGACGTACTGCTGGAGTACATGGAGGACTATCAGGCGCGGCGCATTAAGACGTGCAGCAAGTGCGGCGCGGATATGCAGGGCGATACCTGCCCGTACTGCGGCAGTAAGAGCGGTGAACAGAAAACCGTCAAGGACTTTGCACGGACGGACGAGAACGGCATCCCGATGACCAAGATCGTAGAGGATGTGCAGCTTGACGAGCTGGGCAACCCTACCGTCACACAGCACGAGGAAAACGACATGATACCGTACTACAAGCCGGACGTGTATCCGGTGGTACTGCGGCGGAATGTGTCCGTTGTCGGTAAACTGTTAGGGTCCTCGGACGTGGACATGATACGAGATCAGCAGATGCTGATTAACAAGCTCGACAGCGCAATCTCGCAAAAGCTGCTGGGCGGCGGCTCGGTTATCACCCTTCCAAAGGGCAAGCAGATTAGACGCACGGACGAGAATTTCAAGGTTTTTGAGATTGACAGTCCGGAAGAAAAAGCAATGCTCGATGTGCTGACCCTGCAGCCGGATATTTCCCGCGATATGGCGTTTGAGGACAGCACCTACACGGCAATGCGTAATCTGATTGGCATTACGGATTCGTTCCAGGGACGCAAGGACAGCACCGCAACCTCCGGCACGGCAAAGCAGTTTGCAGCGGCGCAGACCGCCGGACGACTGGAAAGCCGCAAGGTCATGAAGAACGCCGCCTATGCGGATTTGTTCGAGGTTATGTTTAAGTTCCTGCTGGCGTACTCGGACGAGCCGCGGCCGATGGTTTACAAGGATACCAACGGTACGCAGATGTACGGCACGTTTAACAAGATGGACTTCCTCAAGGTGGACGAGGCCGGAGAACCGTACTGGAACGATGAGTTTTTGTTCTCGGTAGACCAGACCGCACCGCTTGCAGGCAACCGTGAAAACCTCTGGCAGGAGGCACGCATGAACCTCGAAAACGGCTGTTTCGGCGACCCGACCGATATGCAGAGTCTCTTGACGTTCTGGACGATCATGGAGGGACTGCACTACCCGCTGGCAAGCGAGGTCAAACAGCAGCTTTCCGAACGGCTGGAACAGCAGCAACAGATGTTGGCACAGCAGCAGGCAATGATGCATCCGATGGAAACAAGTGCAGACGGCATTCCCGATATTACGCAGTCCGGCTATGTCAGCCCGGAGACCATTCCGAGTTATCAGAAGGGAGGCGGCAGCCTTGGTATGTCCAATCTGTAAGATTGACACGAAGACGGACACGGAAAACGGGAAACTCGTGCTCATTTGCAGGAACCCGCAGTGTTCAAACTATAAGCAGGTAGTAAAGGAGGTGAAATAGTATGGCAAATAAGAGCGGTTACGCCGGTAAGATCAAGAACACCGGCAGCATGGAGGTTAAGGCGGTATTTACCCAGACTTCCGGCAAGAAGCCGTCCGTTAAGACCGGCGGCGATCTGCGTTCTTCCAAGAAGAGCGGCAAGTAAGGGGCAAATGAATAGCGGAACCGTCCGAAAGGGCGGTTTTTTTATGCCCAAAATCGCATGGAACAGCGTAAAAATCCGGAAAGGAACACCCAAATGGAAGAAATTATGGAAACCGAAGTGGAAACCACCGAGGCAGGCGTAAACGAGCCGGAAACCGCCGAACCGGCATCCATCGGACCCGAGGAGACAGGCGAAAACGAGCAGCAGACCGCCGAAGCTGCACCCGAGGGAGTACAGAGTGCGGAAGATAACGCACGATTTGCCGCTGCAAGACGCAGAGCAGAGGCGCAGTTTAATGAGCGCATTGCAGCAGAGCGTCAGGCGGCAAAGGATGAGGTCATTCGGCAGATTTACGAAGGTCAGCTTGACCCGTACACCAACAAGCCGATCACCTCTGAGGCTGATTTGCAGGCGTATCAGCAGTCATATCAGCGCGACCAGATGCAGCAGGCAGGGCTTGACCCGTCCATGCTCGATCAGATGATCGCAAACAACCCCACTGTACGACAGGCACAGGAAGTGCTTTACCGTGTGCAGATGGAGGAGGGCGAGCGGCAGATGAACGAGGCAATCAAGGAGATTTCCCACCTTGACCCGTCCATTACCGACGTTGCTGCACTGGCAAACCACCCGAACGCACCCGTTTTTAACGAGTACGTCAACAGAGGCTATTCGCTCGTTGACGCGTTCCGCCTTGCAAACTTTGACCAGCTCACCGGCAAGCGCGCAGCAGCGGCAAAGCAGCAGGCGATGAACAATGTCAACGGCAAGAGCCACCTTACCACCACAGCAGGCAATGCGGGCGGTGACGATGTTGTTGTGGATGACACGACAATGCAGTGGTACCGCGCAGCATTCCCCAACTGGACAAAGCAGCAGATTATTGCTGACTACAAAAAACGTATCTGAAAAGGAGAGTTTCTATGTTTATCAAGGCATACAGCCGCGTAGGCGATGTGGAGCCGTTTGTATACCCCAAGGGCGCAGCCGGTCTTTCTCTCGGCATGGCGGCAAATCTGACCGGCGGCGCACTGGCTAAGTGTGCAGCTACCACCAAGCCGACCCACATTATCATGGGTCCGCAGAGAGCAGACGGTACTTACCCGGCAATCGAGGTAACCGACCACACGGTTTTTGAGACCGTATCCACCGCGACCGTTGCAGCAACCGCAGTAGGCTCCGCTGTAACCCTGAGCACTGACGCGCTGGGCGTTACCGCAACCACCACTTCCGGCGTGTTCAAGATTCTGGACACTGACGGCGCAACTACCAATTCCACTGTACGCGGCGTTTTCGTAACCCCGGCAGCCTAACCTAAGGAGGTAACTATATCATGGCAGGCAATATCATTTCTAAGGGCTCCGGTCTTGTCGATTCTCTGTTTGGCAAGTCCGAAGCGCCTATTAAGGCAATTATCGAGCACGAGGTTGAGGACTTCGAGCAGACTTCGCAGATCAGCAAGATTTTCTGCATGGACACCACGAGCAACTACGGCGAGAAGTACGGCGGCATGACCGCACTCGGCAACTTTGAGGACGTAGGCGAGAACGGCGCATACCCGACCAACTCCCGACAGGAGAGCTATGCAAAGTTCCTGGAGCCCGCAACTTGGAAGAACAGCTTTGCGGTAACCGAGGAGTTCATGGAGGACAACAAGCAGAAGGATATCATTTCCGCTGCGCGTGACTTCGGTCTGTCCTATGCCCGTACCCGTGAGCAGTACGCGGCGGCTACCCTTATTGGCGGTCTGAACGCTTCTATGTCGTTCGGCAACAAGAACATGACCATGCGTACTTACGATACCACCACGGCGGACAAGCTGTCCCTGTTCAACAAGGCGCACAAGTCCATCACCCAGCCGAAGTACACCCAGTCCAACCGCTTCTCCTACGCTGCATCGGACGATATGGCTACTGTACTGGATACCGTACAGGAGAAAATGCAGCACTTTACCGACGACGACGGCAACCTGCTGTCCATCGCACCGGATACCATCATTATCCCGAACAGTGGCAAGATGAAGCGCAAGTTTATGGAGGTTGTCGGCTCTGAGTTTAAGGATCAGGGCAACAGCACCGGCTTCAACTTCCAGTACGGCGGATGGAACTTCATCGTTTGGAACTACCTGCCGAATACCATTGCAGGCAAGGAATACTTCATGCTGCTCGACAGCAAGAAGAACCAGAACACCTATGCAATGCCGTTCCTTGACCGCGTGAAGCTGACTACGGACAGCCACAAGGATACGAACACCGGTGCTCATGTATACACCGGCCGCGCACGTTTCATTGCAGGCTTTGCCAAGTGGAACTCGATCGCGATTGCGGGCGACAGCCTTGCAGACGCAACCGCGCTGCTGTAAAGACTACGGCGGGGGACTTTCCCCGCCGTTTCCCTTTTTAAGGAGTGATTTTATGACGTGGGAGCAGATTCAAAAGGCTGCACTCGATAAGATTTTCTCACGCCTGAACTACGGCACGGAGGTTTCGCTGACTTCGCCTGATGTGGCGGACTATGTGCGGGCAATGCCGCACGCGGCATGGTTTGCAATGGTGGACCTTGCCGAGGTCATGCCGATTTACAAATCCGTTGAGGTTGAGCTACCGGACGATGATGCGGAAGGCTATCGGCTGTTTCATATCCGCGAGCTTGCACCGGATTTCATGCGGTTCTGCCCGGATAGACTGACGATCATGGGCGAGAACAACACGTTTATGCGCGTGAACGACTATCAGTTTGACGGCATGGACACGCTGTTTGTCCCGGCGGAGTACGTCGGTACGCTTGTGATCTGGTACGAGGCATACCCGGAGAACATCGACGAGAGCACGCCCGGAGACACGACGTTTTCTCTGCCGGAGGAAGCGCAGCGGGCGATTCCGCTGTATATCGCGGCGGAGGTGTTCAAGGAAGATGATATTTCCATGGCGACGCAGTATCTGAACGAATACGAGAACGTAAAATCCATGCTGGCTTCCCGCCGTCAGCAGACCTCGAGCGGCGGCGCATGGCGCTCGGTTACGGGGTGGGTGTAAATGGCAACATACAAGATTCCCGATTCCCCGAAAAAGTACAAGACCGAGTATTCCAGCTTTAAGGGTGTGGATTTGTCAAGCAACCCGACACAGGTTGATTCTGCGCGCGGCGCAATGGGAACGGTAAACCTGATCTCGGACAGCGGCGGCTTTCCCGAAAAGCGCAAGGGCTGGCGCGTACTGCTGAATGTCGAGAAGCCGGTAAACGGCCTGTATCGCGGTATTATCAAGGGCAAGGAATACTTTCTTGTGCATGGCGGCACACGGCTGTACAAGTGGACGGAAAATACCTTAACAGAGCTGAAAAGCGGACTGACGAACAAGCAGGGCACGTCGTTTACGCTGAACGACAAAATGTATGTGCTGACGGGCGGCGAGTACCTTGTGTTCGACGGTGATACCGCCAAGGACGCAACATCGGACGCTTACGTTCCGACTACTACCATTGCCAACAGGCCGACGGGCGGCGGCACGAGCTTTGAAAACGTGAACCTTCTGAGCGACAAGCGCAAGAACGAGTTCTGCGCGGACGGCTCGGCAACGACGTATCAGCTGGACACCACCGACATTGCAAGCATTGCAGAGGTCAAGGTAGATGACAAGGTGTGGGAGAGCAGCAAGTACACGCTGGACAAGACCAAGGGACAGGTGAAGTTTACGAGCGCACCGCCCAAACCAGCGATCACCGGCAAGGACAACGTGGTCATTACGTTTGTGAAGCCGGTGGAGGGCTACAAGGAGAAGATCACCAAGTGTACCATTGCCGCAATCTACGGCGGCAAGTCGCAGGACAGGGTGTTCCTTGCGGGCAACCCGGACGAGCAGGACAAGGATTGGCGGTGTGAGAGCAACAATCCGTTGTATTTTTCCGACCTCTCCTATACCAAGGTGGGCGCTGACGGCGCGGCAATCGTCGGCTATACGGCAATCTCGGACAGTCAGGCAATCGTCAAGTCGGATGACCGCAGCGAGACCACCATCTATTTCCGGGGCTACAGCATTAACGACAACACAAGCGCAGTACAGTTCCCGGTACGCAGAGCGACCGCCGGTGCTGGTGCAGTGGCAAAGCACGCATTCGCGTATCTGCCGGAGGAGCCGGTATTTCTCTCTCGAACCGGTGTGTTTGCGCTGACAAGCAGCAATATCACGGCCTTGCAGGTGGCAAGAAACCGCTCCTACTACGTGGACGCGGCACTGACCAAGGAAGATCATCTGGAAAACGCCTGCGCTGTTGTGTGGAACGGATATTATGTGCTGGCGGTAAACGGACACGCCTATGTGCTCGATACCAACCAGAACGTAGCGTACAAGCCGCAGTCCTACGGCGATTACGTTTACGAGTGCTACTACTGGAACAACTTCCCGGCGGTACGCATGATGGAAAGCAGGGGAAACCTGTATTTCGGCACATCGGACGGACGTATCTGCAAGCTGAACACGGATATTGACACCATGCAGGCGTATTCGGACGGCGGCACGCTCGGTGAGGACGGCAGAATTACCGGCGGTACGGCAATCTCGGCAGAGTGGCACACCAAGGCGGATGATGACGGCGACTTTATGACGTACAAGACCATGGTAAAGCGCGGCAGCGGCGTTATGATGAAGCCGTATGCGCGTTCCTCGGTCAAGGTATTCGCTCGGACAGAACGTGATTTCGGACGGCAGATTCGGGAACAGCTGATCGACATTTTCAGTTGGGAGGATATAGACTTTACCCGGTTTACGTTCTTCTCCAACGATGCACCGCAGGTTGTGCCGTTCAACAGCAAGGTAAAAAAGTACAAGACAATGCAGCTGATTATCAAAAACGATACGCTCAATGAGGCGTTCGGTATTTTTGGTATCATCAAGCGTTACACCATCGGAACAAGTGTGAGGTGATACATTGGCTATTTCTGATTACAAGATCACAGCAGAGGATATTGCAAAATACGGCTGCGTCAGTCTGCCGGACACGCTGACCGGCGACGCACAGGAAAACAAGGCGAAGTTTGACCGCCTTGTGCGGGAATGCGTAGCGAATGCAGTAAACGCAGTGATTGACCACATGGTTCTCGTAGAGAATGAAGCGCAGGACTGGGCGAGCGCGGAAGCGCTGCGCGTTCAGGCAGAAGCTGCACGAGTAGCAGCGGAAAACCTGAGAGTGCAGGCGGAGAATGACCGTGCGGACGCAGAGACCGCAAGAGCGGCGGCAGAGACGGCACGCGTACTGGCAGAGAACCTTCGTGCGGATGCAGAGACCGCCCGCGCCAATGCGGAGAACAAGCGCGACACAGCAGAGAAAAGCCGTGCTTCTGCCGAGACAGGCAGAGTGAACGCCGAATCTGCCCGCGTGACGGCAGAAAGCCAGAGGGCGAACGCAGAGAGCGTCCGTGCACAGAATGAAGCGGCGCGTATTTCTGCCGAGACCGGCAGAGCGGATGCCGAGGCAGACCGCGTTTCTGCCGAGGATACCCGCATTGCAAACGAGAACGCACGGAAATCTGCTGAGACAGACCGCGCTTCTGCGGAGACTGTGCGCGAAAGCGGCGAGAATGCAAGAAAATCTGCCGAAACGGCACGCGCGAGTGCGGAACAGCAGAGAGAGCGCGCGGAAAGCACCCGTCAGACCGCAGAACAGAGCCGCGCGGGCGCAGAGACGGCAAGAGCAAATGCCGAAAAGGCACGCGCGGACGCGGAGACCGCAAGAGTATCGGCAGAACAGGCAAGAGCCACGGCAGAAAGCAAGCGAGCTGCTGCGGAAACTGCTCGTCAGAACGCAGAGACCGGCAGAACCGACGCGGAGACAAAGCGCGTGAGTGCCGAAAGCGCAAGAGCCATGGCAGAGGGCAAGAGATCGGATGCGGAGACCGCGAGAGCAACAGCCGAGACAAGGCGCGTGAGTGCCGAAACCGCGAGAGCCAATGCGGAAAACACCCGTCAGACGAACGAGACCGCCCGCGTGAGCGCGGAAAAGGGCCGCACCGCTGCGGAAACCGCCCGTCAGACCGCTGAGAAAGCACGCAACGTGTGGGAGGAGTACAGCGCAGGCAAGGCGTATGTTCCCGGAAACAAGGTCAGTTTTAACGGCTCGTCTTATGTTTGCACGGCTGCAACGACCGGACATGCGCCGACCGATACCGCGTACTGGCTGCTGATCGCCCAGAAGGGCACGGACGGCAAGGGTGCGGGCGACATGCTGGCAAGCGTGTATGATCCGCAGGGGAAGAAACAGGACGCTTTCGACTATGCAGAACAGGCGATTGAAGCACATAGGCATGAATTGGAAACGTCGCATCCGGAACTTATAAAGAAAATAGCGGATGCGCTGAGTCAAATGCAGCCCAAGATCATGGTGGAAGGCGTGTTAGTTGGCAACGGTCATGGCGGTGTGATAGCGGCTCCATGGGAGGAATGGATATTCACGCTGGAAGATGGCAGCACCGTGACCAAGGCTATCATCGCGGGGGAATTATGAACATGAATTTCTCTACTGTAAAGGAACTGAAAATCCCCGAAGGAAATGTGACGAAGATCACGGATGAGGGCGGCAAGGTGCTGTGGGAAGCGGCATCTGCAATAGCTGGCAATGTGTTCGGCGTTTGCTGGGATACGAGCAATCCGAGCACGGCACTGACAAGGTTAACGCCGGAAACCGACCCTTACGGACTGGTGACAAAGAGCGTGACGACTGAACCGAAACCGGCTGTTGGTACTGGTTCGGGCAGCAGTCCTTTTGATAGTTATGCGCCGTGGAGCGGCATGAAAGAATGTAACCTTGATGCGTCTGGTACGGTAACGGCGTGGAAGGGTGATAGCAGCTTCGCACGAACAAATAACTACACTATGGTGTTTGTCCCAGAGTTTTATGTTGCCGCGAAGAGAAACGGTACAAAGCAGTATTTCTACGTTTCGGACAAACCGAAAACTGGCATGACGAAACATCCGGGCAGTGGTAAGTATGTCGGTAGATACCACATGAACAGTAATGGATACAGCGCAACAGGATACTCTCCGTATGCCAACATGACCCGAGCAACTGCGCGCAACAAAGCAAAGAGTGTTGGCGCTAAATTCCATCTCTACGATTTCGCAACGTATTGTGCGATTATCTTTCTATATATTGTGGAATTTGCGGACTGGAACTGTCAGTCTAAGATCGGACAAGGATACACATACGGCAATAACAGAGCTGCGATTTATTCTGGTGGAACGGACAGTATGACCTATCATACCGGACACGCATCCGGCTCGAACAATCTATCCGCTGTTCAATATCGTTGGATCGAAAACCTCTGGGGAAACGTGTACCAGTGGGTAGACGGCTTTAACGCCAACGGTACAACGGCGTATTACTGCACTGACCCATCGAAGTACGCGGACGATACAGCAACCGGCTATACCAAAATCGGCACGCTGCCCGCGTCCGGCTGGATTAAGGATTTGACCGTTACCGATAACGGTTTACTGATTCCCAAAACTTCCGGCGGTTCGAGGACAACGTACATCCCGGATTATGCGCGCCCGTCCTCCGGCTGGCGCGTTCTGTGCGTCGGCGGCTACTGGTTCGACGGCCCGAATGCGGGTCTTTTGTGCTTCGATGCGAGCGGCGCCTCGTCGGAATCGGACTTGAGCGTCTCCGCGCGTCTCCTGTGCGAAGCCTTGAAAGGAGAAGAAAGATGAACATTTACAAAGAGAATTACGCCGAGTTGCGCTCATTTGAGGGCGACATGGGTGTGCAACTGGACGCATTTGACGCTGCACACGGTCTGCCGTATGACGCACTGGCTCGGGCAGAGTACAAGAAATGGCGCGCCGAAGTGACCGGCGTGCCGGAGCTTCTCAGCGCCGAGGATAAGGCGCTGCTGGGTATTTGATTATGTCGGCGGAAGTGATCACAGCGGCGCTGTCGCTGGTCGGTACGCTCGTGGGAACGCTCGGCGGTATTGCGCTGTCGAGCAATCTCACGAATTACCGCATTGAGCAGCTGGAGAAGAAGGTGGAGAAGCACAACAATCTCATCAGCCGGACGTACGAGTTGGAAAAGGAGTATTCCGTGCTGGATGAGCGGATCAGAGTGGCAAACCACCGTATTGAGGATTTGGAGAAGGATGAAGTTCTGCATGAAGGTTAATGTACCTGTTAGATTTAAAAACCCATGGTTCTGGGTTGGCGTTGCATCGGTTGCTATTACGGCGATTGGTGTTGACCCGCAGACGTTTACGAGTTGGGCGGCTGTGTGGGTGGGCGTGACGAACGTGCTCGGCAATCCGGTGCAGCTTGTTACGATGTGTCTGGCTATCCTCAGCGTGTTTGTGGACCCCACCACGGCGGGCATTACGGATTCCGAAACGGCGCTGACCTACACCGCACCGAAAAAGAAGGGTGAGTAAATGAGTATTCCATTTAAGCAGTGTAATCCCCGCAACTACCGCAAGGGCAGAGAGTTCCCAATCAACTGGATTTGCCTGCACTTTACCGCGAACAATGGCGATACGGCGCAGAATAACGCGGATTATTTCGCGCGTGAGGGCGGTTTGAACGCAAGCGCACATTATTTCGTGGACACGGAAAGAATCGTGCAGAGCGTAAATGACGGCGACACGGCATGGCATTGCGGCAGGGAACGCGGCGGCAGTTATTACAACGACTGCCGGAACGCTAATTCCATCGGCATTGAGATGTGCAGCGTTATCCGAAACGGCGTGTACGTTATCCCTGAGGAAACCATGAAGCGTGCCGCAAAGCTGACCCGTGAGCTGATGGCAAAGCACCACGTGCCGGTATCGCGTGTGTGCCGTCACTATGATGTGACGCACAAGGATTGCCCGGAGCCGTGGGTACGCAATCCTAAGCTGTGGGAAAAATTCAAAACCATGCTGACAGAGGAGGTTGAAGATATGACGGAAGCACAGACCCGCGCAATCGCAAAGCAGGAGATCAGCAAAGCGGAAAGCGCAAAGAAAGTATACAACAGCGTTGCCGAATGCCCGGCGTGGGCGAAAGACACCGTGCAGAAGCTGGTGAACAAGGGCTTTCTGCATGGCGACGAAAACGGCAAACTGGCACTGACGACCGACCTGCTGCGCCTGCTGGTTATCAACGACAGAGCACACCTGTACGGCTAAAGCATTAAAATGACAGAAAGCAGGCGGAATGCCTGCTTTTATTTTACGAAAAGGAGAGAAGTATATGGCGAGAAGTGCGTGGGGCGCAATCGGAAAGGCGCTTGGAACAGGCATTAAGAACACCATTGCGGCAAACACAAAGAAGAACAACACGAGCAGTTCTTCTTCGAGCTCGTCGAATCGCGGCAGCAGCAGTTCCTCCGGCGGTTATACGGCTCACGGTTCGGGCGGCAGCTACAACATCAGCAGTGACAAAGGCAAGAACTTTATAAGCGGTGCGGCGGCAGGCTCGACCATGACCGGCGGTGACGGCTCGGTCTGGAAGAAGAACAACGACGGCACCACCACGATCACCAAGGGCGGGCAGACGTGGACGTATGGTTCTTCCGGCGGTGGTTCTTCCCACGGCGGTTCCTCCGGCGGCTCGTCTTACGGTAATTCTTCCGGCGGTTCGTCGGATGACTGGCTGAAACAGGCGCAGGCGAACTCCAATGCGTGGCACACGGCAGATGCTGCGACGAGAAAGCGTCTGCAGGAGGAAAACCAGCGCCTGTACACGGCGCACGGCTACACCTACAACGGAAAAACCGGCACATGGAGCGCTCCACTGAGTGCGGAACAGCAGCAGCGAAAGAACAGCCTGAACAACACGGACTGGTCTACGGTGATCGGCAGCCAGATTGCAAGCGGCGGACGGTGGCAGGACGTTGAAGATTCGCTGAACAACCGCAATGAGAAAAATCTTCTCAACGGCGGCAAACTCGACCAGTACAGCAACGATGCTACAGCGCAAAACGCCAAGAACTACATTAACCAGATGAAACAGGTTGAGGAGCAGTATCAGGCCGAGCTTGACCGGCAGGAGCAAATCAAACAGCAGCAGCAGGCGTACTATGACCGGATGGCAGACCAGATCAACCAGCAGTATTCCGCGATGCTGCCGAGTTTGAACCAGAGCTACGACGAGGCGGCGCGGCAGGCGTACATCAACTACCGCACAGCACAGAGAGACCTTCCCTCTCAGCTTGCGGCGGCGGGCATTTCGGGTCAGGGCGCTGCGGAAAGCTCACTTGTGGCACAGAACGCCGCTTACAACTCGGCGTATAACCAGAACGAGCTTGCACGCGCAAATGCGATCCAGAGCGTGGAGAACAACCGTGCAAGCGCACTGGCGGGCAACTCGACGCAGGCGGCGCAGAGCATGGCAGACCTTGCAAACAGCCTGTATCAGCAGCGGCAGAGCATTCTTGCACAGCAGGAAGCGGCAAAGCAGAACGTTATCAGCAATCTGTACAACTACGGCAACGCAACCGGCAATTTCGGCGTAAACTCGACACTCGACGCACAGCAGACGCTTGCAAACATTGCGTACAACAAGCGTGCGCAGGATTTGCAGGAGTCGCAGTTTAACCAGACATTTGCAAACGATAAGCTCAACTCGAACCGCGATTTCTACCTCAAACTCTGGGAGGGCAGAGGCACACGCGGTGCAACTCCGGAAATTGCAGCGGTACTGGGTATTCCGGTTGGTTCGGTTTATGCTCCCGGTACTTACAATCCGAATTATTACTAAACGATACAGGGGCGGCTTAACCGCCCCTTCTTTTATGGAGGCGTACAATGGCATCGAACAAGAAGAACCGGTACAATCTGAGTAAGGGACGCAAGGAACAGCTTGCTCAGGCCCGCCAGAATGCGAAAGATGACTACAACCGCAGACAGAAGGAAAAGCAGAACAAGGCGCTGATTCAGCAGTACAATGCGACGCACAAGAACGCACCGAAGCAGACGATCTCCGCAAAGGGCGGAAGCCGAAATACACGGCAGAGTACAGGAACGACCAGAAGCACGGCAAGCAAAACGCGGATGAATGGTTCACTTGGCAAATCGTTCGGCGGCTCGAAAACCGGAGGTGCCAAGACCACCACAGACCGCCGTGCAAGCGCAGCACACAAGGCGGATACGGGGAGACGGCAGAGCACGACGCTGAGACAGGGCAGTAGTTACCTTACCGGCGGCAGTACCAGAAAGGCTACGCCTTATGCTGCGGCACAGCAGGTATACACGCCACTGCGGTCAAACGATAGACGTGCACGGGCTGGCAGAGCGGCAGATGCAAACCGCACGATCAATGCACGGAATCAGATGGCGGCGAACACGCAGATGAATGGTTCGCTGGGTAATTCGTTTGGGGGTAAGCTGCCGACTGCTGCGCGGAATACGCATGAAACCACCACTACAGAAGATCGTCGCGCACGCATCGGCAGAAAAGCGGACGAGGAAAAGAAACAGCGTCAGACCGCGATTGATACGCTGAATGCGAACTCGGTGCGCTGGCACAATACGACAGATGAGACGGAAAAGAATCGCCTGCATGCGGTGAACAACCGCATTCGTTCGATGTACGGCATGACATACGATGGCAAGACCGGACGCACTTATCTGCCTACAGCCGGACAGAATGTGAATGTTTCTCACCCGGTTGAATTGTATTCCGGCGCGGAGCAGCCACAGACCGAATTCAATACCCAAGAAGATAAGGACAAGCGGTATAAAGAAATTCAGTCGGAAATCGACCGCATGAAGAAAGCGTATACCGGATTGAGCAATTTTCATTTTGGTATGAGCGAGAATAATAAAGCGGATAAGGATGCAAAAAAACAGCTTATTAAAACGCTTGAAGATGAACGCAATGCGGTAACTGGCGGCACTACTCGAAAGGTGCAGGCGGCAAAGTCCATCGGGAACCAGATTGTTGGTTCTCCGGCGGCGCTGGCGGAGACGGCGCAGCAGCAGTCCGCAAATGTGGAGGAAAGCCGAAAGAATCCGGAATATGTGAGACTGGAACAGCTGCAAGAACAACTTGAGCTGACACTTGCAGGTTTACCATCTACGGATGCGGATGGTAAGCCGCCCGCTGAGTATATGAACGTATACAATCAGCTGCAATATGTTAAAGAGCAGAAGGACAAACTGGCAGTTAAGACAACAGTCGATCCGAATAAATGGGGTCAGCAGAAACTTACAAAGGCAGCCGAGCAAAAAGCAAACGCCACCACCGGTATGACGGAGGGAAAGAAGTTCGCAGCAGATACCGCAATCGGTGTAGCAGGAAACGCACCACAGATGGCAGCATCTTTTATTCCGGTTGTCGGCCCTGCGATCGGTGCAACGTGGTCAGGCGTTAACGCAGCCGGTCAGCGCAGTTATGAGTTGAATCAGCAGGGCGTTGCTCCAAATGAATCGCTCGGACGCGGCATCGTCAGCGGCGTAATCGAAGCTGCAACAGAAAAATCGCCGATGGAAAGTCTTGCGAACATTGCAACAAAAGGCGGCAAGGGCCTTGTTAGTAATATTGCAAAGCAGGCGCTTAGCGAAGCCGGAGAAGAAAGTCTCGGTTATGCAGCAAACTATGCGGCGGACGTTGCAGCAAACGACCCGAACGCGCATTTCTCGCTTTCCGAACTGGGGCAGAACGCGCTCGGCGGAGCGGCAGGCGGTGCGATGTTCGGCGGTATCGGTACTGGCATTCATGCGCTGAGAAAAGGCGTGAATTATCTGTCAACTGCACGAAATGGAAATAATGCAGTGCAAAATCAGACCGCAACGGTTGACACACAGGCGCAGACACAGTATACTAATACCAACGGAGGTGTAGCAAATGGCATCAACGGACAACAGAACGGCAACGGAGATTTTAGCGCAGGATTACAAGGACGACCAGATGGCACAGCATTTGATTCAGCAGTACCGAACAGAGGATCAAATGACGGACGAGCAAATTCTGGACTTTCTGATGGAGTTTTATTAACTTCCCAAAAAACAAGACAAATTATGGATGAAAGAGGTTTGCCAAACCTTGGGCTTAAAGAAAGCACAGGTGACAATACCTCTTTTTCTTATGCGTTGGAACAGGCAAAGGCCAATAATCCGCACGGCGCTTTCGTTGATTCGCAGTCGGCAGAAAATTTAAATGCATCTGGAACAAGAACGTTTTTAAGCTCTGACGGCATGGCGGGTGTGGCAGTCCGCCCAGATGGTGACATTGTGGGTGTTTTCAAAAATTCGCAAAACCGAACCAGACAGGCGGTAAAGGATTTGCTGATAACCGCCTTGTCGAATGGCGGCACCAAACTGGATTGCTATGGTAACACACTGGGCAAAATGTATGCGCAGATGGGATTCGTACCTGTGGCTCGTATGGACTTCAACCCGGAATATGCGACGGACTGGAAGCCGGAGTTCGGCACGCCCGATGTTATCTTCTGGATGCACAACGGCGATTCGCCCGAACTGGTGGCATCGAAAAGTGGTACATATTCCGATTACAGCAATGACTACATCAAATCTCTGCCAACCTTTACCGACTACGAGGCGGCGGGACAGTACCGTGATATGCTGCTGGCACAGCAGCAGGCGGGACGGACGCAAAATGTCAACACACAGAACCCCTACGATATTAACCCGAAGCTGACGAGGGCGGGAGAGACGCAGACGGGCGTGCAGACTGCACCGCCGGAAATTACACAGCCGATGCATGAAAACGCGCAGGCGGCGGCACAGCAGGCTGACATTAACCCCAAGCTGACAAAAGCGGAAGTGAATGCGGAAAGCTCGGTGGGTGCGGCGGAAACCGGATTTGACCCGTATTCCAAGATGGTGAATGACTATGGCGCGATTGAACCGGGCGAAAATCCGGAACGAGTGGTTGATGTGCCGCAGAGTACGAACGGCACGGACAGGGTAAGCAATGTTGCAAGAACGATCATGGAAAGCGGCGTGACACCGGACAACCTCATTCCGGCACTGGAAAACCATGTTGCAGATGGTTTGTTTTCGCATGATGTGAAGTCGCTGAAAAAAACGCTCAGCGGTGCGACGAGAACCATTCAGAAGAAGGGATGGCAGGGCGCGTTTGACCAGTGGGAGGAAGTGACGGACGGCCGCAGAGCCGTTACGGACGATGATATTGCACTCGGTCAAATGATGTACACGGCGGCGGTCGAAGCGGGCGACACGCAGACGGCAATGAAGCTCGCGGGTGATCTTGCAGTACAGGGCACGGCGCTCGGACGCGGTGTAAATGCGTTTAAGCTGCTGAAAAAGACCACGCCCGAAGGTCAGCTTTACTACTTGCAGAAGGCTGTTCAGAAGATTCAGCAGGAATATCAGTCTCGGTTTGACAAGCAGGCGGGCAAGGACTTGAAGAAAGAGCTGAAACGCGCAGACACGGCGGGCAAGCGAGGAAAGCAGACTGCAATTATCAGCGACACCAACGCGGCGATTGAACAGGCGGCGCAGGAAGTCGCGAAGGAATCAACAGGAGAGGCAACGACGCAGTCCAATGGGAAGGAAAACGGAAAGAGAACGCTGCCGAAGGCGACTGACAAGGGCGTCGGCAAGGATGACGTTTACGATGGCAGACCCAAAGACCGATACACTCCGGCGGCAGACTGGGCAAAGGAAACCGGCAACGATCTTGCAAAACGGATTGCGGATAAGCTCAACCCTGCGCCGACACAGAGACCGGTCAGCCGTACCATCCTGTCCGACCTAATGCAGTTTGCGGAGGAACACGCGCTGCCGAAAAAACAGCAGGCACCCAAGCGGCAGGCTGTTGACCGACTGCGCGATTATTTCGCAAATAAGGACTTTTACACAAAGGCGTGGAATGAGGCGCGAAGCGCACTCAAGGAGAAGTACAAGGGCAACGCGGAAGCACTTGACGCGCTGGAGAGCTTCACCGACGCTACTACCATCGACTATAATGCCGACCCGCTGCACACGCAAAAGGTTATCATGAACGCGCTGATGGACGACATCAAAGAGACAGGCGGACTGAAAACCTACCTTGCGCGGAACACGCTTGGCGCGGGCGAGCAGAACGCAGCACAGCTTGCGGACAGGCTGATTGCGGAAACGGGCGTGACCGGCACTGACGCAGAAGTGCTGAGAAGCGGCGTAAACCATGCCTATGAGGACATGATGGACGGCAAAAACGGAACAAAACTCGAAACTATGATCCGCGAGACGCTGAAAGGCGGCAATCTCAGCCTTACTGATGTTGCAAAAATGGGTCCGAAACAGAAAGCTGCTGTCGGCCAGACGATTTCCGGACTGCTGCAAAAGCAGTATGGTGTTGATGCGCAGTATGCAGAGACGGTTTCGAATACCATCATCGACGAATACAACACAGAAGTGCAGGAACGCGCACGGAAAATCCTCGAAAACAAGTTCAAGGAACGCAAACAGCGTGTGCCGCGCGAGTTCTGGGATGTGTTCGAGAAATATGCAAACCTCGGAACGTTCAACAGCGAATACGCGCAGAAGGCTACGGAAAAGCTATTTGGCGAGCCGGGCATTACGCTGAACGAGGATCTGGTGCAGGAGTTTCTGAATGCGGAGACGGATGAAGCAAGAACGGAAGTCGTAGACAGAATTTACGATGACGTTGCACAGCAGATTCCCAAGACATTAGGCGACAGGTTTAACGCATGGCGCTATTTTTCGATGCTCGGCAATCCGAGAACGCATATCCGCAACACTATGGGCAACGTCGCCTCTGCTATCGCTCTTGACGCAAGCCACAAGGTTTCCGCGGCCGGTCAGAAGTTGTTTTTGCCGCAGGAAAAGCGAACCCGTACGCTGCATACGAGCAAGGCGGCACACGAGTTTGCAAAGGCGGACTATGCAAACGTCGAGGCGGAACTCAGCGGCAATGCCTACAAAACCGAAATGAGCGAAATCAAGCAGCGGCAGAAGCTGTTTCCGAAGCCGCTGCAAAAGGTGATGGACGCAAATACCCGGGCGCTTGACGCGGAAGATCAGGTTTTTAAGAAGAAATCCTACATTGACAGCATGGGTAACTTCTTGACGGCACGCGGCTGGGACGTGAACAATCTGACGGAAGCGCAGCTGAACGAGGCGCGTCAGCACGCCATTCAGGACGCAAAGATCGCAACGTTTCAGGATGCGTCAAAGCTGGCGGATAAGCTCAGCGAGATAGAACACAGCGGCAAGGCATGGGGCGTTATTATCGGCTCGCTTTTTCCGTTCAAGCGCACGCCAATCAACGTTGCAAAGCGCTCGTTTGAGCTGTCGCCGCTCGGACTGCTGAAAGCATTCACTTATGACGCGGTGCAGGTCAAGAAGGGCAACATGGACGCAACCAAGATGATCGACCACATCGGACAGGGACTTACCGGTTCGGGCGTTGCGGCGCTCGGCGCGTTCCTTGCAGCGCAGGGCATTTTCTCGGCAGGTTCGAGCGACGACGACAAGGAAGCAAACTTTGATGCGGGCATGGGTCAGCAGGAGTATGCAATCAACCTGTTCGGCAAGTCGTATACGATTGACTGGGCATCTCCGGCTGTTGTACCGCTTGCGATGGGCGGCGAACTGTATGAAGCACTGCAACAGAAGTACGACGACGAGGAGACCGCGTTCAATCAGGCAATGGCAACGGTCAGCCGCATGTTCGACCCGATGCTCAACATGACGATGCTGTCCGGCATTGGCTCGACGGTTTCGAGTGCGGCATACAACAAGAGCAATCCGCTGTTTGGCATTGCAAGCAACGTTGCAACCAACTTTGGCGGTCAGTTCGTGCCGACGCTGTTCGGTCAGGTTGCGCGGACGGTGGACAACACGCGCAGAACCATCTATGCGGACAAGAACAGTCCTGTTCCGTCGAGCGTGCAGAAGTTCTTGCAGCGGCAGGCGAACAAAATCCCGGGACTGTCGCAGTATCAGCCTGCCTATACGGATGTTTGGGGCAGAGAACAGAAGAACGGACCGGACAACGTGTTTGCGCGCGCGGCGTACAACTTCTTCTCGCCGGGCTATCTGGCAGACGCAAAGAGCACACAGGCAGAAAAGGCGCTCAAAGAGCTGTATCAGTCAACCGGCGACAACTCTGTATTGCCAAGCAAGCCACAGAAATACTACAAGGATGCAGACGGCGTGAAGAAGTTCCTCTCTGCGTCGGACTATTCCAAGCTGACAAGCGAGGGCGGCAAAATCTCGCTGGATGCAATCGACAAGCTGACAAAATCCGAGGCATACAAGCAAATGTCGAACGATGAGAGAATCGAAGCGGTTGCAGATATTTACAAGTATGCCAAGGCGATTGCGGCGAACAAGGTATACAAGAAGGAACTGGACGGCACGACAAAGATTGTAAGCGAAAGCGGCATTGAACCGGGCCTGTACTACGCCTACAAGGAGATGGAGGACAGCCTGAACAACGATATGGAAGGCTGGGAAGCACGAGACCAGGTATTCAATGCGATCAAGGCTGACAGCTCGCTTTCCAATCAGGAGAAGAACGGCCTGTATCACTCGTTGCTTATCAAGGGTACGTCGCAGAGCCAGTGGGATAAGTATACCGAAATCAGCGGCAAGGTGACGGCTGAGGAATACGTCGATGCAATGATTCAGAAGCAGGCGATCACCAAGGAAGGTGAGGATATCGAGAAGGGACGCGCTTCTTTGGAGGCTACGGAGTTCTCGTATTACCTCGATTCCAAGGGGTATACCGGTGAAAAGCGGCAGGCGCTTGAAGATACGTTCAAGTTCTATTCGATGGTTAAGGCTGACCCTGCAAACTATACGTTTGATATGATTCGTGAGAACGGCGGCACAAAGGAAAAAGCCGCTATCGGAGAAGTGGAAAGCGCCGGTATCAGCGCGGCACAGTACGCACAGATTAAGTCTGCGGCAAGCGGTGTTACCTATGAAAAGGGCAAATCCGGTGCGAAGCTGGCGGCAGTTGCAAAGGTTGTCAGCCAGAACACGGCGAACTACAATGAGTATGCGGCAGTTATGCATGCGCTCGGCTACAAAAAGATCGACGGACATTACACCAGTGGCGGCAAACTGCCGGAAGAAAGCGGTTTGAACACCGGTATCAATGTAAACCGTTCATCGGCTTCACAGAAAACCAGCAGTGCGGGATTTGTTAATCCGACTACGGCAAGCAACTCGGTTGTAACCAGCGGATACGGCGGCAGAAATGCACCGAAAACCTCCGGCGGATACGGCAGTTCCAACCATGACGGTATTGACATTGGCGGCACGGGCGGCAATCTGAACGGTCAGGCGGCGGACAGCATCGGCGGAGGCAAGGTCACTGAGGTTGGCTACGATGAGAACGGCTACGGCAACTATGTTGTGGTAGATCACGGCAACGGATATACCTCGCTGTACGGCCACTTGCAGAAGGCTACGGTTAAGCAGGGCGATACGGTAAGCGCGGGCCAGCAGGTCGGCGTGATCGGCTCGACAGGCAACAGCTCTGGCCCTCACCTGCACCTGAGAGTGCGTAAGAACGGACAGAGTATTGACCCGAGAACGGTTATTCCGGGGTATAAATGATAAAAGTTGAAGTCCCACTTTACTTGTGGTACAATGTACAAGTAAAGTGGGACTAAACATGGGACTAAAATTTTTGAAGTGCCAAAAGTTCAGATATACCGTGGAGTTTTGAAATTTCACCTCATCCTTGGTAAGGATGAGGTCACCAGTTCAAATCTGGTTAGCAGCTCCATATTAAAAAGCCTTGTTTCTTTGGTAAATCCATTGAAACAAGGCTTTTTTGTTATTTTATACGGCTTTGAGCACTGCTGCACGAAGTTCTTTCAGCTCTCGCATAATGTCAGCCATAGGCGTTTTTTGCACTTCGTTAATGGGACTAAATGTGGGACTGAACAAGGCGGCTAATTGCTCACCTGCACGCTCGATCATATCCTCGCCGGTGTGCGTGTAAATCTTGGCGGTGATCTCGATAGATGCGTGTCCCATGAGTTTGCTTGCGACGTTGAGCGGTACTCCCGCACGCTCTAAATCCGTGCAGAACGTGTGGCGCAGATCGTATGGAACGATAGGCGGCAACTGCTCGGCGATGGGCGAGATTTTCCCCGCCGCGATCAACTCACGTTCGGTATCATCCATAGCGGCGCGGAAACCCTGCCACATGGCACGCATGGACTTATCATCGTACAAGTGCCCGTTACGCGGAAAAACCAATTCACCGAACAAACCGTCTTTCGGCAGGACTGCGGCAAGCTGGGGGATGATCGGGATTTTGCGAACGCCTGCGTCTGACTTGGGGTATTTCTCGGCGCGGGTGTCCCGGTCGTATGCCTTGTTAACGGTAATCATACCGCCTGTAATATCGGCGTATGTCAGCACAAGGCTTTCCGCCGGGCGCAAGCCACTATACAGCAGAGTAAGCACCCACGGCCCCGCAGGATGCGTCTTTGCGGTTTCCAGTAAAATAACACGTTCTCGGTCTGTAATGCTCCTGCGGCTCGTCTGATTGCCAGTACGGGGCATTTTCAAATCTTCCGCAGGATTATTGACGCACAAGCCGTTCTGCTTGGCTGCGCGGAACATCTGCTCGATGGCCTGCTGCACCTTCTTTACGGTGTCCGGCGCACGTCCTTCCGCAGAGTTAAGCGCTTCCTGACAGTTCAGTGGACGTACCTTACTAACAGGAATATCCCCAATGTAGGGATAGACGTAGTTCACAAGCCGTCCCTCAATCAGCCTGCGCGTGGATTCCTTCACGCCTGACTTGTAGGTTTCTACCCAGCGCTTGCCCCATTCCTTTACGGTAACACCGGCTTCAATGAGTTTGCTTCCGGATTCAATCTCTGCGCGTTTTGCTCTGATCTTCTCGTTGAGTTCCTTCTCAGTCTTGGCTCTCAGGTCGTAGTGTTTCCCCATATACGTTCCGGTCTCACGGACAAAGCCGCGAGGGTCTTTTTTGCGTCTTGGCATTGCAAATTCCTCCTATTTTGGATATAATAGAAGGGTAGAATCCGTTCCAAAAGTTTCTACCCTTGTTTTCCCGCTTCGGTGTTGGCGCACTGGAGCGGGATTTTTTTGTTTCAAAAACGTTTTTTCAGATAACCGCAGGTTGGTACCCAGATCAGGTACAGTACAATCAGCTGGATGAACACGGAACCGAAACTAAAGTAATCCGGCAGTGTTGCATAGTCTACGCATGCGGTTGCAATGTGTGTTATGGCGCTTGCTATAATCACATCACGCGCACAGTTGGCGCAGCGCGGGCTTTTCCGGAATAAGCTCACGGCTAAACGAGCGCCCATAACGGCCGATACGATGCCGCAGATAATGTAGGTGCAGCAGTACATCGGTTCTGAGTAAAACATAGTGGATGCCGAACCGGCCTTGAACAGCGACAACCCCTGTATAGCTGAGTATGGAGAAAACAGGCTCCAGATTGCGCCGAGCGGCACGACAACACGCAGGATGTTAAACCAGATCATGCCTTGTGGCTTCATGATATCACTTCCTTACTGTGCGCAGTTCATGCAGGGCGTGTAGCCCTTGTCACTGGCTTCTGCGATTGTGGTTTTGATTGCGTTTTCACCGGCGCAGGACTGCGACAGGTGGTAACGCTTGCCGGATGGTGTGATGTAGGCGGTGGGGCTGTTATCTTTGTCGATCTCTGCAACATAGTCGTATGCCGGAATATCGTCAGAATTGGGTTCCAGATCGTATTCGTAGCAAGCGTCGTTCCAGCCTTCTTCATACGCCTGCTGCGTCAGGTCCTCAACGGAGCTTTTCTCGTTTGACAGCTCATTGTATTCGGCTGTTTTGGAATCAAGCTGGGATTGCAGATCGGCTATTTGTGCATTCAGATCGTCAACAGTGGCAATCTGCGCTTTTGCTTTCGACACGGTAGCTGCGTTTTGGTCTATCTGTTCGCATAGGGCAACACTGCTTCTGTATAGCTGATAGGCATATACAGATACGCCTATTACAGCGCACGCAAGTACCGCAGATATAGCAGTCTGCACGTTGGATTTGTTCACCTTGCACCCTTCCTTTACTTATGGTAATATATGTGCGCAAGGTTCCCTTGCATAAATGCCCGTTTGGTGGTTGCGTCACCGGCGGGCGTTTTTATTTGTCCGATAAATCGGACTTTTCAATAGACTTTCCAATAGAGAAAACATTTACATATTGAAAATTGCCTTGACGTGATTTACAATATGTAATATACGAACAAGTGTTCGTTTTCGCGCAAGTTGAAAGATAGAAAGGCGGAGCTACATATGACCAACAATGAAAAGTTTAACCAGTTAATCAATTCGTGCGGTAATCCCCGCCTTGTCTATAACGCGTTACTTACGCTTTCTAAACCATGCGTCCAGCAGACCGACGATATGACCAACAAACGCGAGGTCATCGTCGGAAAGCTGCTCGCCCTCCTTAATCAGCCCGAGGGCGACTAATAATCTGTCTGTTTCTTCAAGTGATACTTCCTCTGTTTCGGCTTCGGCCGGAGCAGGGGATTTTTTTGTTTCTGGATTTTCAAACTTCTCCAGATCGTCAACAGTGAACCCAAGCGCATGAACAATGTTTTTCAAAGTCCCGTACTGCGGGTCTTTGGTTTGTCCAGCGAAGATTTTGTTGAGCGTTCCTTTTGGTATTCCGCACTCATCACTGATCTGTTGCAGCGTTTTACCGCTTTTTTGTTTCATTATATCCAGTGCATCTACCAGCATATTCATCCTCCTTTCTGTGACTTCATTATATAACTATACGCATGCGGATGTCAATAAAGAAATTACCGAATTAGGTAAAAATATTTCCTGAATAGCATTGACAATTACCGGATACGGTGATATTATAATAATACAGATTACCGAATACGGTAACAGGAGGTGATAGTATGAGATTCATTGAAAAAGAAATGCCGCGATTCAACGTGACTTACTACGATATTCAGCAGGTCATGAATTGCAGCGAAAAGACAGTACGCAACAAAATGCAGGGTATCACAGATTTCACTTATAGTGAAGCCCGCGTTATCCGTGACAAGCTGTTCCCTGGTATGAACATCGAGTATCTGTTCGACCGGCACGACAACGAGAGCGCGTGAAGGGCACACCGAGGGCAGACCAATAACACAACGGAACGGAGGAACGAAAACCATGACAGCAACAGAATTGAGCAACCGCAGACGCACGGTTGAGGGACGTTTGCGGACGTTCGCAGGGTGCGAATATATTACCACAAAACAGTTAAAAGACTGGTTTGGCGTTAGTTATCGTACCGTGCAGAGGTATTTATATGGTGTTCCGCGTTTAACCGGCGGTCGCTATCATGTAGCCGATGTGGCTAATCATTTGGTGCAGACGGAAGCGTCTGCGTGAAGGCTCAAGGGCAGACCAAGGGCAGACAAAAGGCACTCCAAGGGCAGACAAAGGGCAACAAGAGAAAGAATATAAGAATATATATACTCTCTCACTAACGTTCGAGAGTATATAACGCGCACGCGAGGAAGGGGACGAAACCAATGTACAAGCGTTATGGCTGGTTAGCAGGCATGTGCTTTCTCGGAACGCTGATCTCTGGCGGCATGACCGAGAACGGAAGAATCGACTTGTTTTCCGGAGCCGCTATCATGCTGGCGTTGCTGGCTGTCGGCATGGTAGCAGCACGCACCAGCATGCTGCTGTGTGCCTATGAACAGCAGAAGCGTGAACGTTACGCGAGAATGCGCGACAATCGCTTTTGAACTACTGGCATGAAATTACACGCACGACGCGAAGAAAAGCGAACAACGTCGATTCTGACGCAAGAGAGGACATGATACGGACATGACAAACAGCAGAAAGAAAACGCTGACGGTTAAGGCGATGCAGACACGGGTTATCGGAAAGGCGATGAACGCCGCTAAGTACGGCCTGCATATGCGCGAGAGCGCGAAGAAGATCAGCATGAGAACGGAGGACAAGCATGGTAGTAAAAATTAACGGCTCGGTGTTTGATACCGAGAGAGTGATGCGGTTTGCACCGCGACGCAAGGATGGACTGGACTTTCGGCCGGAGGATGTATGCACACTGCCTGAACTGGAACAGCGCTGCGAGAAGATGGCAAAGCTGCCGCCGACACAGCAGGTTAAGACCGTAGATCGCATGGGATGGCGGTTTGTGCTGCTGAAAGATATCTACGGCAACACGTTCCCACAGTGCTTTGCACCGCTTACCGGCAAGCTGGAAATGCCGGAACAGGCATGAGAAAAGCCGCTGACGGACGGCAATCCGAACAGCGGCAAAGAAAAATAGGTTTACGGTGATTATAGCACCGAACGGAGGAAAACGCAATGGCAAAAGACAAGAAGCTGTTTCACAAGCTGATGGATTTGGTTCTCGAAAAAGAACCGGAGAGCGGCGTAGAGGTGGATGTATCCAGTTTGGATTGCACTTCCGGAGTATGGATTTTCAAAATGAAGGGTGGAAAGCCTGACGGCGTAAAAGCTCGTTACACGCCAATCTCCGGAGACGACAGTTGGTATAAGTGGCAGGGCGATTTACCGGAGCGCGTAAGCGTCGAAGAAGTATTGGAGGCACTGCGCAATGCGTGATACTATCACTGGATGCCCTGAGCGGGCGTTAGAGCCGCCGGAGAGGGCAGATCAGGAGCGACTTAACCGGTTGCGGGATATGCGCGAGGCGGAAACAGCTATCGGGCTGTATCTGGAGGACTACACGGATTTGTTTCCGCAGGAAATCAAGAGCTTTCTCGATGATTTGAGAATGGCGGTTTATGACTTTGAGCAGGAGGATGAAGAATGAAGCATGAGCCTGCGGAGTTCGATGTTATCCAGTATATCAGGGAGAATTTTATTTACCACGAAAATGGAACATTCACACGGAAAGACAGAAGAAATTCGTGCGGTTCTCTCGATAAAGACGGATATTTGATTATCAAAATCAAGAAAAAGCAGTACAAAGCACACAGGCTTGTGTTTGCTTATCATAACGGCCGGTTTCCTGATGGAGAAATTGACCATATCAATCGCAATCGAACGGACAACCGTATTGAGAATTTGCGGGAGTGCACCAGAACCGAGAATGTTCGGAACATAACACCGAAAGCAAATCCGGATACGGGTGTCGTGGGTGTGTATCTTGACAAGTGCACGCATGGATTGAAAAGCAAGTACACGTTCCGAGTGGGCGGAAAAACATATCGTTGCCGCACACTCGAAGAAGCAGTCAGAAAGAAGGAAAAATTAAATGGAGATTTACGAAAAGCTGAACAAAATCCAGTCGGAGTTAAAAGCACCGAAAGGGCAGTATAACAAGTTCGGTAAATACTCTTACCGCTCCTGCGAGGACATTTTGGAGGCATTGAAGCCGCATTTGCTTAAATACGGCTGTGTGGTTACGCTGACCGACGATATGCAGCTTATTGGCGATCGGTATTACCTCAAGGCTACGGCAACTATTACGGACGCAGAGAGCGGAAAGTCGGTATCTAACGTCGCGTTAGCTCGTGAGGACAAGGAACGTGCAGGCATGAGCGAAAGTCAGATCACCGGCACGGCAAGCAGCTATGCACGCAAGTATGCGCTGAACGGATTATTCCTGATCGACGACACCAAGGACGCGGACACGGACGCATACCACGAGCAGACCACCGGCGAGAAGCACAAGGAAGAACCCAAGATCGCGGCGGCTACGGCTAAGGCGAACGAGGTCAAGAAACTGCTGGTGAAGATCAGCGGAGACAAGACCATCGCACAGCAGGTTTGGAACGAGCAGTACAAGCAGGACGCAGGCGACATTGTGAAGATGAACGCCGCGTTGATCGAGTTGAACGACAAGCTGAAACAGATTGAGGCGATGAGCAATGACGCATGAGTTTGACCGTGCACATGTAGTGCATAACGATCTCGGCAACTGGCTTTGCCTGCACGTCAAGAACGCGCCTATGGCGCGGGTGGAGTGCGAGCAGCTCAAAGAGGGCAAGACCTATACTGCCGAGGTCAAGAAGAAGTACGACAAGCGTTCCGGGCGGGCAAACGCTTATGCGTGGGCTTGCATGTCAAAACTGGCTGCAAAGCTGGGAATCAAGCGGGAAGAAGTCTATCGACAGTACATCCCGGAAATCGGGGAGAATTACCGACTGGTGCCGTATGTCAACGGTCAGCAGAGAGACTTTATCGCTGACCTGTGGAGCAAGCAAGGTCTCGGATGGGTGACGCAGGATTGCAATGGTGGTTATCTGCTGTGTTACTACGGCTCATCCACCTACAACACGTTACAGATGGGACGGCTTATCAACCTGATCGTGCAGGACTGCAAGGAGCAGGGCATTGAGACCGAACCGGAAAGCACGGTGATCGGCTGGCTGAGTAAGTGGAAGCCGGAGGAGCGCGGGGTATGAGGAGACAGACACGGTTTACCGGCATTAGTCCGGCGGTTTGGAAGGAATGCTACGGCCGGGACGGCGGTATTTGCCGTCACTGCGGGAAGGGTGGCGTGCTGCAGGCGGCGCATTACGTCAGCCGGGCACGCGGCGGCATGGGGATTCCGACAAATCTTGTGATGCTGTGCCCGGACTGTCACCGGGAAATGGATCAGGGTGACGGCAAGGAAATCAAGCGGGAAATGCGGGAGTACCTGCAAAGCATGTATCCGCTGTGGGACGAGGAAAAACAGAAGTACAGAAAGGAAACGGGACGATAATGGAAAAATTACTGCTTACACGCAAGGAAGCGGCGGATGCGCTGAACATCAGCGTGGACACACTGGACGAAATCCGCAAGGCGGGTTATATCCGCTGCGTGCGTATCGGCGCTCGGGTGTATTACACGCCGGAAGAACTGAAATCGTACATCACGAAGGAGATTTGCAAATGCTGAATAAGGGAATTTTAATGGGTCGGCTGACGCGTGACCCGGAGCTGAGACACACACAGAGCGGAACGGCGGTTTGTTCGTTCACGATGGCGATTGACCGAGACCGCAAGGACGCGAACGGCGAGAAGCAGACAGACTTTATCGACTGCGTTGCATGGAACAAGCAGGCAGAATTCGTTGCACAGTGGTTCTCGAAGGGGATGATGGCAATCGTTGTTGGCCGTATCCAGTCCCGCAAGTGGCAAGACCAGAACGGCAACAACCGCACGGCGATTGAGCTGAACTGCGAGGAAGTTTCCTTCGGCGAGACGAAGAAGAACCGCGAGAACAGCGGCCGACAGACAAGCGACTTTATTCCGACCGATGAGGCGGACGATGACGAGCCGCCGTTTTAAGACAAGGTGAGGAACGATGAACGGGCACATTAAGCTGCACCGCGGGATGCTGGAGTGGGGATGGTATACAGACCTCCCCACCTGCAAGTTATGGTTACACGTCCTGCTGCGGGCTAATTACAAGGCTTGTGCATGGAAGGGTATAGAGATACCCAGAGGCGCGTTTGTGACAAGCTATACGGCACTCTCGGCGGAAAGCGGGCTTACTGTGAAGCAGGTGCGGACGGCGCTTGACAAGCTGAAAAGCACCGGCGAGATTACGGTAAAGACCAATCGGCATTACACCATCGTTACGGTTGCAAAGTATGACGAGTACCAGAGCGCACCGGATGAAATGCCGACACCGGCAAAATGCCCGGCGAAGCCGAAAGCGGACAAGCCGAAGGAACCCGACCAGACGGAACGTTTTAACGAGCCGGTACGATCTGCGGTGCGGGACTGGCTGAACTACAAGAAGGAACGCAGAGAGGCGTACAAGTCAACCGGCTTGAAGTCTCTGTTGACCGAGATTGAAAACCGCGTAAAGCGGCATGGAGAACAGGCGGTAGCTGAGGTTATCCGGCTGAGTATGGCAAACAACTGGCGCGGGATTATTTGGGACAGAATCACGGAGACCAGACCGGAAAAACCAAAGTACCGGATGGTGAACGGAGTGAAGGTGTATGACTGATATCATAACCAGCGAAAACCTGCTGATCGGTGCGGCGATTACAAACCCGCAGACGGCACGGCGATTGCTGGAAGAATTAAAGCCGGAGGACTTCACGGTTGAAGCGAACCGTGAAATCTTTGAGGCGATGCAGCGGATCGACAACCGAGGCGAGGACGTAGACCCGGCAAAGGCGGCAAACGAAAGCGGCGTGGTACGCTCGTACTTTTACGAGTTGATGGAGATCGCACCGAGCGGGAACGCAGACCTTGAACCGCATATCGCAGAGGTACGCAAGGCTGCGCTGCGGCGCGGTATCCGCGAGGTACTGAGTGCGGCAGATACGGATATTATTGCAAATGCGGACCCGTCCGAGGTGATAGACGGAATGACACAGCAGCTTGCAAAGCTGGCAGAGCACGCGGAAGGCGAGCTGATCAGCGGCGAGAACGCTGCACTGGAATTTTGGGACAGGCTGGACAGCGGCGCGGTTTCCGTGCAGACCGGATTTGAGGACTTGGACCGGATTCTCGGCGGCGGTATGCTCAACTGCGGACTGTATGTACTGGCGGCAAGACCCGGCTGCGGCAAGACGGCAATCAGCTTACAGATTGCGGACAACGTAGCAAAGCAGGGCGGTGTGCTGTTTATCTCACTGGAAATGGATTCGGTGCAGCTGACCGCAAGACGTGTGAGCCGGATTTGCAAGATTCCGGCGAGCAAGTTTTTACTGGGCGGCGCGACAAAGGAAGAAGTGGAACTGGCGTGTATTGCTATGAAACGGATATATGATAATCCACTCTACCTTAACAAGACGTTGCGCTGCGGTGTAAGCGAAATCCGAACGATGGCACGCAAGGTGAAAAACCTGCGGCTTGTGGTCATCGACTACTTACAGCTGATTAAGCCGAATATGCGGCTGCGGAGTCGGTACGAGCAAATCACCGAGATTTCCGGTGAACTGAAAGTGCTGGCGCGGACGCTGGGCGTGCCGGTGCTTTGTCTGGCACAGCTCAACCGAGGGACGGAGACCAGAGCGGACAAAAAGCCGATGCTGTCAGACCTGCGAGACAGCGGTGCAATCGAACAGGATGCGGACTGTGTGATTCTGCTGCACCGGCCGGATATGTACGACGAGGACGAGAAATCTGAGAGCGTACAGGTAAAGGTGAACGTAGCAAAGAACAGGCACGCGGGAACGGGTGAGATCGACATGATGATGCACCTTGCAAGCGGAAAGTTCTCGGCTGCAGACTGGAGGTACAGTTGAAATTCGTGATAAAAGGTCCGCTGCCGGGACTGAATGAGCTGATCGAGGCGGAACGGCGCAACCGGTACTTAGGCGCACAACTGAAAAAGAAGTGCGAAACCGTTGTGATGCACGCGGCAAGACAGCTTGGAAACGTGGAATTTGAGGAGCCGGTGTATATGATTTACCGGTGGTATGAAAAAGACCGGCGACGGGACAAGGATAATATCTGCGCGTTTGGGCGCAAGGTTATTCAGGATGCGCTGGTGAAAGCGAGGTATTTGTCGAACGACGGATGGAAGAATATCCGAGGGTTTGAAGATCACTTTGAGGTGGATGCGAAGAATCCGAGGATTGTGGTTGAGATTTTGGGAGCGGATGAAACGGATGAAGTATGAGGACTTTTTGAAGGGCAAGCTGAAAAGCAGACCGAAAAGCGGATTTGACATGCAGGAGAAGCACGAAAATCTGTTTGAGTGGCAGAGATATGTGACGGACTGGGCGTGCAAGACCGGGAGCGCGGCACTATTCGAGGATTGCGGGCTTGGCAAGACGGCACAGCAGCTTGCATGGGCACAGGAAACCGCACAAAAGACCGGCAGGCCGACGTTGATTCTGGCGCCGCTGGCGGTGTCGCGGCAGACCGTGCGCGAGGGCGAGAAGTTCGGCGTGCCGGTGACTTTGGCGGAGATGGATGCGGATATTGCGCCGGGCGTGAATATCACAAACTATGAAAAACTGGACAAGTTCGACACGTCAAAGTTCGGTGCTGTGGTGTTAGACGAAAGCTCGATTTTAAAAAGCTACATGGGAAAAACCAAACGGCAGATTATAGGAGCGTTCCGCGATACACCGTTCAAGCTGGCCTGCACGGCTACGCCTGCACCTAACGACCTAATGGAGCTGCTGAACCACGCGGAATTTCTCGGCATCATGCGTTCAAGCGAGGCGCTTTCCTGCTGGTTTGTGGCAGACCAGAGAAACAGCGGACACTATCGGCTGAAAGGACACGCAGAGCACGATTTCTGGCGCTGGGTGGCGAGCTGGGCAGTGTGCATTTCCAGCCCAAAGGACATTGGGTTTGATGATACTGGGTATGTTCTGCCAGAGCTGCGCGAGAAAAACGAAGTCGTGCAGACCGAACAGAGCTTGCTTGCGCTGACGGAAAAGCTGGATTTGTCCGTCAAGGGATTTCACGCGGCAAAGAAAAAGAGCCTTGCGGAGCGCGTACAGCGATGTGCTGAGATCGTCGGCGGGTCGGATGAGCAGTTCGTCGTGTGGTGTTTTCAGAATGAGGAAGCGGACGAGCTGAAAAAGGCGATTCCCGGCGCGGTTGAGATACGCGGAAGCGACAAGGCGGACGCAAAGGAACGTGCGGCGGTGGATTTCATCGACGGGAAATACCGCGTTTTAATCTCCAAACCGTCCATCTTCGGTTTTGGCCTGAACTTCCAGAACTGCCGCAACGCGGTGTTCTGCGGACTGGATTACAGCTATGAGAGCTACTATCAGGCAGTAAGACGGTTTTACCGTTTCGGTCAGGATAAAGAAGTAAACGTATGGCGCGTGATCGGAGAGGGAGAGAAGGAGATACTGGACGCGATTGAACGCAAGGCGCAGCAGAAACAAGAGATGACCGTGAGCATGGCGCAGGCTATGCGGGAATTTCAGACGGAAGCTGTGCGAGGACGTGAGTTTGTGCTCGATTTGAAAAAAGACGAGTTCAAGTTCCCGGCATGGATTAAGGAGGCAGTGTAATGCAGGAAGTAATGAATGAGCGCTACGCACTTTACAACGGAGACTGTGTAGAGGTGGCACGGCAGATGCCGGACGAGAGTGTTCACTTTGAAATTTTCAGCCCGCCGTTTGCAAACCTGTACATCTATTCGGACGATCTGCGGGATATGGGCAACTGCAAGAACGAGGACGAGTTCTTCGAGCAGTTCGACTATCTCATTCCAGAGCTGTACCGGGTGCTGATGAATGGCCGCATTTGCGCGGTACACTGCAAGCAGCTTGCACGGTACAAGTCCAGCCACGGCGCAAGCGGCTGGTATGATTTCCGAGGCGACATCATCCGGCACTTTGAAAAGGCGGGATTTCAGTACCACAGTGAGGTTGTCATCTGGACTGACCCGGTACTGGAGATGCAGAAAACCAAGACGCAGAGACTGCTTTACTGCCAGCTTCAGCGCGATGCGAGTCTGACGGGTATTGGTATGCCGGAGTACCTCGTGCTGTTCCGCAAGTGGAAGGACGACGGCAAGAACCCGGAACCGGTGCGGCACTACAAGACGGCAGAGGACGCGGAAAACGACGGTGCAGACGTTCGGCAGGTGTTTGATCTGCCGATGTGGCAGAGATACGCAAGCCCAGTGTGGTTTGATATTCGCAGAACCGACGTACTTAACGCGCGACTGGCACGCGAGGACAAGGACGAAAAGCATATCTGTCCGTTGCAGCTGGAAGTTATCAGACGCGCGGTGCAGCTTTGGACAAACCCCGGTGACGTTGTGTTTTCGCCGTTCGGCGGGATCGGCAGTGAACCGTACATTGCACTGGAGCAGGGGCGCAGGGCGGTAGCGGC
>ERZ780203.521-NODE-521-length-41998-cov-6.569201_pt1 | contig 41998 bp, 34 predicted proteins | sample MGYA00511168_ERZ780203 | MGnify/ENA primary metagenome ERZ780203 (study PRJEB29588, sample SAMEA2156577) | human gut metagenome | biome: human gut; feature: human-associated habitat; material: faeces | place: Denmark | collected 2008/2010 ...
TGAAAACACAACAAACACAGCTTCGAGTATGACAAAGAAAATCCAAACCGAAAGGAGCGGGTGCCTGTGTTGACTTCGGAGCAGCAAACACACAAACCGAAACAAAGTAAAATCCGCTATACGGAGTATTACGACCTGCAAAGCACCTTTGACCGTCTGTACGCCGACAGTCTGAAAGACAAGACCTTTCATAACCTTATCGGCCTAATGGCAAGTGAGGAAAACATCAAGCTGGCATATCGGACAATCAAGGGAAACAAAGGGAGCGGTACTCCCGGCGTGGACAAGAGGACGATTAAACATCTGGCTTCTATGGAGGAGGAGAAGTTCGTCCGGCTTATCCAAAAACAATTCAGGTGGTACAATCCCCGCCCGGTAAGGCGGGTAGAAATCCCAAAACCCAACGGGAAAACAAGACCGCTGGGTATTCCCACAATCGTTGACCGTATCGTACAGCAATGTATTCTGCAAGTGCTGGAGCCGATATGTGAGGCGAAGTTCCATGAGCGTTCCAACGGCTTTCGCCCAAATCGCTCCACGGAGCACGCTATCGCACAGTGCTGCCGGCTCATGCAGATACAGCATTTACACTATGCGGTTGACCTGGATATTCACGGCTTCTTTGACAACGTGAACCACGGGAAACTGATACGGCAGATGTGGGAACTGGGCATCCGGGATAAAAAGCTGCTGTGCATTATCAAGCAAATGTTGAAAGCGCCTATCGTTCTTCCTGATGGCAAGAGAGTTTACCCGACAAAGGGAACGCCGCAGGGCGGCATACTTTCACCGCTTTTGTCAAATATCGTGCTGAACGAACTGGACTGGTGGGTATCTTCCCAGTGGGAAAATATGCCTACCCATTACGAATACAAGACCCGGCAGAACGCACGCGGTACGGACATTAAAAGTCATACCTACCGGGCTCTGCGCCGGAGCAATCTCAAGGAAATGTATCTCGTAAGATATGCCGATGACTTCAAAATTTTCTGCCGCAGTTACAAGGACGCAGTAAAAACGTTCGAAGCAACAAAGAAGTGGCTGAAAGACCGTTTGGGGCTGGATATTAGCCCAGAAAAGTCAAAGGTAATCAACATGGAACAGCGGTACTCGGAATTTCTGGGATTTAAGATGAAACTATACCGCAAAGGGAAAAAGTATGTAGTCTGCTCACACATGAGCGACAAGGCAGTTACGCACGCAAAGGAGAAAATCTCGGTTGCGATTAAAGCGATACAGACCCCGGCTGACAGCCAAAGTCAATATATCGCAATACAGCAGTATAACTCGGTGGTTGCCGGACTTCATAATTATTACCGTCTGGCGACCCGTGTCAGCGAGGATTTTCCAAATCTGGCGCAAGGGCTGAAAAAGCAAATGTCGAACAGACTGCGAGGCTTGACCCGAAACGGAAAACTGGAACGTGGCTTCATAAAGGAACGATATGGGAAAAGCAAGCAGTTAAGGTTTCTGAACGGACACCCGCTCATTCCGATTGGATACGTCCAGACACGGGACGCCCAGCATAAGAAGAAAACCGTCAACCGGTACACACCGGAAGGACGGGCAGAAATCCATAAAAATCTCGGTGTAAACACCGATACGATGATATGGCTTATGCGAACTCCTGTACTGGATAAAAGCATTGAGTTTGCAGACAACAGAATTTCGTTGTTTGCGGCTCAATATGGGCGATGTGCCATCACAGGCACAGAACTTATGCCCTATGACATACGCTGTCACCACAAAGTGCCGCTGGAAAACGGCGGAACCGACAAATACAGCAACCTCGTCCTTGTGACCGAAGCTGTTCATCTGCTTATCCATGCCACCTTAGAGGAAACGATACAGAAGTACCTAAAACAACTCCAACTGAACAAAAAGCAACTGGAAAAACTCAATAAACTGCGGAAACTGGCGGGAACGCCAGCTATTGCATAACCATTCTTTAATGCTGTAACGAAGTGTGTAAGTTGTGTTTAAAACCGTTGAAATTCATTTCCGATGGAGCGCCGTGTGCGGTGAAAGCCGCATGCACGGTGCGGAGCGGGGGAAAATCCGGCGATAACTTCAAAGGATTACCTATCGCTATCGGGCGCCAAGTCGCAGGGCATCAAGCAGTTGATGGCCGGTGGTGGTGTGGTGCTCATTGGCACAACCCTCATCCCGCTGCTCTCCGGCCTGTTCTAAGTCCCTCGTTTTCAGATAGCAGAAAGGTGGTGAAATATTGGGATTTATCCTTGAAAAAATCGAGGAAGCGATAAAAGAACTTCTAATCGGCTGGATTGAAAGCAACATGACCAATATGTTCACCGATGTCAACGACAAGGTAGGGACGATAGCTGCTGAGGTAGGCAAAACGCCCTCTTCATGGGATAGCAGCATATACCAGATGATCCGGGGACTATCCGAAAATGTGATAGTCCCCATCGCTGGTATCATCATCACCTTTGTCCTGTGTTACGAGCTGATTTCCATGATCACTGAGAAAAACAACTTGCATGATATGGACACCTGGATGTTCTTCAAGTGGTTCTTCAAGGCGGCTGTGGCGATTTATCTCGTTACCAATACCTTTGACATTGTGATGGCGGTCTTCGACATCGGTCAAAATGTCGTAGCCGGTGCAGCCGGAGTCATAAACGGCGACACGAATATCGACATCGAATCCACTCTCGAACAGATGCGAGCCAGCATGGAAACGATGGGCATTGGGGAACTGCTCGGTTTGTCCATAGAGACGCTGCTGATCAGCCTGTGCCTCAAGATCATGTCCATCCTCATCACGGTCATCCTCTATGGCCGTATGATTGAGATTTATTGCACCGTGAGCATCGCTCCCATCCCCATAGCAACGATGAGCAATCGAGAATGGGACAGCATTGGTACGAACTACCTGAAAGGCTTGTTCGCACTGGCGTTCCAAGGTTTTCTCATCATGGTGTGCGTAGGCATTTATGCCGTGCTCATCAACAACATGATCATCGCGGCCAACATCCACTCGGCGCTGTTCTCGGTGGCAGCATACACGGTCATCCTCTGCTTCTCCCTGTTCAAGACAGGTTCGCTCGCCAAGTCACTATTCAATACCCACTGAGAAAGGAGGGTCAGCTTGAAGAAATACTCTGTGATTTATGCCGACCCTCCGTGGCGGTACAGGGTCTACTCAAAGAAAGGTCTTGGCCGCTCGGCGGAAAGCCATTATCCGACCATGAGCCTTGAAGACATCAAGGCTCTGCCCATAGGAGAGCTTGCAGCGAAAGACTGTGCGCTTTTCATGTGGATCACTTTCCCCTGTATGCAGGAGGCGTTCCAAGTCCTTGACGCATGGGGATTTCAATATAAAACGACGGCTTTTGTGTGGATCAAGCAGAACCGGGTGTCTGACAGCCTCTTTTGGGGCATGGGTTACTGGACACGGGCAAACGCCGAAATCTGCATCCTCGCAACAAGAGGCCATCCCAAACGGGCAAGCTCTGGTGTGCATCAGGTCATCATGAGCCATATCGAAGAGCACTCCAAGAAACCGGAGGAAGCCCGCAATCGCATCGTCCAGCTCATGGGTGATGTCCCGCGCATTGAACTCTTTGCCAGACAGTCACCCGAAGGCTGGGATGTTTGGGGCAATGAGGTCGAATGCAGCATCACGCTTGGAAAGGAGGCTCCCAATGGCGTTTGTAGCAGTCCCGAAGGATCTAAACCGCGTCAAGACGAAGGTCATGTTCAACCTGACGAAGCGCCAGCTCATCTGCTTTGCGCTGGCTGCGGCAGCGGGTGTTCCGATCTTCTTCCTGACTAAGCCGAGCCTTGGCATCTCCACCTCGGCAATGCTCATGGTGGTCATCATGCTCCCGTTTATCTTCTTCGCGCTGTACGAGAAGGACGGGCAACCGGCTGAAAAAATCCTCGGTCATGTGATCAAGTCCATGTTTCTGAGGGATAAGGTGCGGCCATACCGCACGAACAACCTATACGCTGCGATCCAGCAGGAAATCAAAGAGAAGGAGGAATTGCAGATTGCACAGCAGCACGAAAAAGGCCGCAGAGCCTAAGCGGCTTACCAAAAACGGCAAGGTGTACGGCGATCTTCTCTCCGCTGAGGAAAAGAAGAAGCTGGTCCTGCAGAAGAAAAAGGACAAGAAGGCGAAGAAAGTCCGTAAGTCGGCGCAGCAGACCATCCCCTATGTGGAGATGTGCCGCGACGGCATCTGCAAGGTGAACAGCCGCCTCTACACAAAGACCATCCGTTTCAACGACATCAACTACCAGCTCGCCCAGAATGAGGACAAGACGGCCATCTTCGAGAACTGGTGTGACTTTTTGAATTACTTCGACAGCTCGATTTTTGTCCAGTTCTCTTTTATCAATCAGAGGACGAGCATCAGCGAGTTCAAGAAGCAGATCAATATCCCGGGGCAGGATGACGAGTTCAACGACATCCGCAGCGAGTATTCCGAGATGCTGCAAAACCAGCTCACGAAGGGCAATAACGGCCTCATCAAGCGCAAGTACATCACCTTCGGCATTGAGGCCGACTCCCTGCGCATGGCAAAAGCCAAGCTGGAACGGATTGAGGCTGACATCCTCAACAACTTCAAAACCCTCGGCGTGAAGACCGAGCCTCTGTCCGGCTATGAACGGCTGAAAGTGCTCCATGATGTGTTCAACATGGACTCGAACGAGCCGTTCCGCTTCTCCTTTGACATGGTAGCACGGACGGGACTCAGCAGTAAGGACTTCATTGCGCCCACTTCCTTCGACTTCCGCGAAGGCAAGTGCTTCAAGATGGGCAAGGCCATCGGAACGGTGAGCTTCCTGCAAATCCTCGCGCCGGAACTCAATGACCGGATGCTGGCTGACTTCCTCGATATGGACAGCAACATCACGGTCAATCTTCATATCCGCACGATTGATCAGGCGAAAGCCATCAAGAGCATCAAGATGAAGATTACCGACCTCGACAAGATGAAAATTGAAGAGCAGAAGAAGGCAGTCAGAAGCGGATATGATATGGAAATTATCCCGTCCGACCTTGCTACCTACGGCGGCGAGGCCAAGCGCCTGTTGCAGGACCTTCAGACGCGCAACGAGAGAATGTTCCTTGTGACAATCCTCATTATGAATACTGCGCCCACTCGACAGAAGCTTGAAAACGCTATCTTCCAGACGGCATCCATTGCCCAGAAATACAACTGTGCCCTCAAGCGGCTGGATTTCCAGCAAGAGGAAGGTCTGATGTCCTCTCTCCCTATTGGCTTAAATCAGATCGAGATTGAGCGCGGGCTGACCACCTCTTCGACGGCGGTGTTCGTCCCGTTCACAACGCAGGAGCTTTTTCAGGGCGGCGAGGCGCTGTATTATGGGCTGAACGCGCTCTCCAATAACATGATTATGGTAGATCGCAAGCAACTCAAGAACCCAAACGGCCTGATCCTCGGCACGCCCGGTTCCGGCAAGAGTTTTTCGGCAAAGCGTGAAATGACAAACGCCTTCCTCATCACAGAGGATGACATCATCGTCTGTGATCCTGAGGCGGAGTATTATCCCCTTGTCCAGAAGCTCGGTGGTCAGGTTATCCGCATTTCGCCGGTGAGCACCGACTACATCAACCCGCTTGACATCAATGTCAATTACTCGGAAGAAGAGAACCCGTTGACCTTGAAGTCCGATTTCATTCTCTCCATGTGTGAGCTGATTGTGGGAGGCAAGGACGGTTTGCAACCGGTCGAGAAAACCATCATCGACCGCAGCGTCCGCAAGGTGTATCAGGACTACCTCGCCGACCCGGTTCCTGAGAAGATGCCCATTCTCGAAGACCTTTACAATGTCCTGCGCGGGCAGAGCGAGCCGGAGGCACAGCGAATTGCCACCGCCCTTGAAATCTATGTACATGGCTCTCTGAATGTCTTCAACCATAGAACGAATGTGGATGTGAATAACCGCTTCGTCTGTTATGACATTAAACAGCTCGGCAAACAGCTCAAAAAGCTGGGGATGCTCATTGTGCAGGATCAGGTCTGGAACCGCGTGACCATCAACCGCGCCCAGCACAAGGCGACACGCTACTACATGGATGAGTTCCATTTGCTTCTGAAAGAAGAGCAGACTGCGGCGTACAGCGTTGAAATCTGGAAGCGTTTCAGAAAATGGGGCGGGATTCCCACCGGAATTACCCAGAATGTCAAGGATTTGCTGGCTTCACGGGAAATCGAGAACATTTTTGAAAACTCCGACTTTGTTTACCTCTTGAACCAGGCATCCGGCGACCGACAGATTCTCTCGAAGGCACTGAACATCTCGCCCAGCCAACAGAACTACATCACCAATTCCAACGCCGGTGAAGGCTTGATCTTCTACGGCTCCACCATCGTTCCCTTTAAGGATGACTTCCCGAAGGACACGATGCTCTATCGTTATATGACCACCAAACCCGAAGAGACTTTGCAGAATTAAGGAGGACTACCTATATGAATAAGAACATGAACCAGAACTTTGAGATCACCGTTGACGAGATGACCGAGATTTTCGGCGATACGACGGTTGAGATGAGCTTCCGCGAACTCAAAGAGGGCATGGACAGCTTCTTTGGCCTGATGGGGCTGACTGTGGAGCTGGTCAACCTGATCCACAAGGAGGACGAGTTGAAAAAGCATCACCGGGCTTATCTCCATGTCCGCGAGGAAATCGCCGAGTGTGCCGATGAGGCAGCGGAGTTCATCTCCGGTCTACTCGATTCCCTGATGGAGAAAGACCACATCTACCGTGTGACCGGTTCCCCCGCCGCCGGTGCTGATGCTGAGGAAGATGACGGAGAGGGCGATACCGTCACCATCCCCAAAGAGAAGTATGATAGCATGGTCGAGGATCTGCTGACGATGGCGGAGCTGATTGACATGGTATCGGATATGCGCACGAAGGATGTCCGAGCCATTCAGGAGTTTGGCAAGTTCATTCCCGCTTATGCGGCCTATGAGCGCAACCGTCTCTCCGTCTACCGTGAAGCGGCAAAGGAGGCCGAGTCCATCATCGACCGGTGGGAGGCCGAGCTGGACGATGACGAGGACTACGAGCCGGACGAGTATTTCTCCGACTAAGTACGCAGCAAGTCTTGCAGGAAGGAGGTAGTCTCTATACAGCTTGATCACATTTATACCGGCGATTGTCTTGAAGCCCTCAAAACGCTGCCCGATGAAAGCATCCATTGCTGTGTAACTTCACCGCCTTACTACGCGCTGCGCGACTACGGTGTGGACGGGCAGATCGGCAGAGAAGCAACGCCAAAGGAGTATATCTCGCGCCTGACGGAAGTTTTCACCGAAGTCAGGCGCGTTCTTCGTTCCGACGGCACACTCTGGCTCAACATTTCCGACACCTATGCAGGAAAAGGCAATCAGGGCAGCTATGTGGACGCCAAGAATCCCAAAGGCCGGAATGGTCAGGCTGTGGCTCTCAACTATAAAGTTGAGGGCTGCAAGCCCAAGGATATGATCGGCATTCCGTGGATGCTGGCCTTTTCGCTCCGCGATGCCGGTTGGTATCTGCGCAATGACATCATCTGGATGAAGGAAAATCCCATGCCAGAAAGCGTCAAAGACCGCTGCGCCCGCTGCTATGAGCATATTTTTCTCTTCTCCAAATCCCGTAAATACTACTTTGACTACCGGGCAATCTCTGAGCCGATTGCTCCCGGAACAGCGAGTCGGCTCAAGCGCGGGATCAAGGGAAGCAACAAATACGGCGAGGCAATTCCCGGACAGGCAAAGCAGCAAACCATCAATCTTTGTCGGGAACATGGAGAGATTACTGATGACATGATAAACCCGCTGCGGAACAAGCGGGATGTCTGGATTATCAACACCGTCCCCTTCAAGGGTGGTCACTACGCCGCATACCCGCCAAAGCTTGTTGAAACCTGTCTTCTCGCCGGTTGCCCGGAGGGTGGCATTGTCCTTGATCCCTTCATGGGAAGCGGCACAACCGGCATGGTTGCAAAGCAGCTTGACCGGCACTATGTCGGGATCGAACTGAACCCTGAATATACAGAACTTGCCGAGGCGCGGATTGGAGGTCAAATCTGATGCCTCATGATGAATTGAAGCCAAAAGACAAAGTTGTCCTGCGGATGACCAGAGACGGCGCTGTGGAAGAAAACCTCACCGAGGGCACTTCGGAAAAGGTGTCGAAGCGCCTTGAGGACGCTCAGCTTGTCTCTCCCCATGACGCTGAAACCGGCGACATCGCCGAAGAGGTCAGGAAGCGCAGGCAGCCCCGCCCGGATGAACTGGAAAACGCGGAGGAACAGGTGCAGACCGAAACACAGTCCGCAGACACAGCTCAGGAGTATAAGCCGGGCGAACTGCCGGTCAGTGATAACGCAGCACCTTCCTCCCCGCATTCCGAAGCTTACCATGCTCATCATACCGATTATGGGAAGGTGTTTGCCGATACCGCTGTCACCGGCAAGGTCAGCAGACCTCGAGCAGAAAGGCAGATTGACGGCGAGGCCGTTCTTGATAAAGCGGCTGAAACCTCAGCGGAAATGCCGGACTTCGGCGGCGAAGCTCCAACTTCCAGCCGGATTGAGCGATTGGAGCGTAAGTCTCAGAAAGCGCATGAGCGTCTGGATGCTGCCCGCGAAAAGCTGCCTACCAAGAAGGTGCTGAAAAAGGAGCGCGTCTTTGATGAGGAAACAGGTAAAGGCAAAACTCGCCTCCACTTTGAAGATGAGCTGAAAGTCCCCAAGGGGCAAAGCAAATTGCGGTTTGAGGCAGATAAGACCGTCCGCAAGGTCGGCGATACTCTTGCCGCCGGGATTCACGGCAAAATCCATGAGGTTGAGCAGGAAAACTCAGGTGTTGAAGCTGCCCACCGAACAGAGATTGTCGCCGAATCTGCCGTCCGGCACTACCAGCACCATAAGGAGCGCAGCGCGAATAAACCCTTCGAGAAGGTATCTAAGCTGGAACAGAAAGCGGAAGCCGCAGACCGGAAGCTCCATTTTGAGAAGACGGTCGCTGAAAACCCTGAGATGAAAACTTCCCGTACTAATATGAACCGGCACTACCAGAAGCAGCACATCAAAAAGGAATATGCCGCAACTCGTAAGGCCGGGGCGCAGACCGCATCCACCGCTACGAAGTCCACCGGCAAAACTGTCCGTGAGAAAGCGTCGGATAAGGTCAAGGAGTTCTTCTCCAAAAATAAGAAGGTCTTTGTGTGGCTGGGCGCGGGTCTGATGCTTCTGATCCTGCTATCGGCTGGGATAAGCTCCTGTACAGCCATGTTTACCTCTACCACTTCGTCTGTCATCGCCACTTCTTATCTTAGTGAGGACGATGCCATGCTGGGCGCTGAGGCGCAATATTGTCAGATGGAGGCGGAACTGCAAGAGTATCTGGACACCTACGAAAGCACACATGACTACGATGAATACCACTTCGACCTTGACGCGATTGAACACGACCCCTATGTGCTGATTTCCATTCTCTCTGCCTTCAATGAGGGAGAGTTCACACTGGACGAGATACAAGGGCTTCTTCAAACCCTCTTTGACCGACAGTATATCCTAACCGAGGATGTGGAGGTTGAGGTGCGATACCGCACGGAGACGCGGACAGACAGCGAGGGCAACGAGTACGAAGTGGAGGTGCCATACACCTGGTATATCTGCACCGTCACGCTGGAAAACTTTGACCTCTCTCATGTGCCGGTCTACATCATGGGCGAGGATCAGCTTCCCATGTATGCCGTGTATATGTCCACCCTGGGCAACCGGCCGGATCTGTTTCCGTCCTCCGGGTATGTGGGCAAGTACATTGAGAACCCGCCTACGGCCTGGGGCATCCCCGCCGAGTACCTGACGGATGAACGGTTTGCCACCCTCATCACCGAGGCGGAGAAATACCTGGGATACCCCTATGTGTGGGGCGGGAGCAGCCCGGAGACATCGTTTGACTGTTCCGGCTTCGTCAGCTATGTGCTGACCAATACCGGGCTTTGTAACACCGGGCGGCTGGGCGCCCAGGGGCTCTACAATATCTCCACGCCGGTATCCGACCCCCAGCCCGGTGATTTGGTGTTCTTCGTGGGCACCTATGACACCAGCGGTATCTCCCATGTGGGCATCTATGTGGGCGATGGGATGATGCTGCACTGTGGAGATGTGCGTCCAGATAGGACGGAAGTAGAAGTAGACGAAAGGAGGGCAGCCTGAAGGTACTACCCCGTAAGATAACGCGGGAATCCACCTGACTAACCGAAAGGCGAAAGCTGGCACGGGACAATAGCACGTCAGGAAAGCGGCAAGTCACCTAAAGGCAATCGGGTGCGACTGAACTGCGAGGATAAGTGAATATGAGGATAAATCTGGGTTTGAATCTTGTGAGTTCCCAGCCCCTGTTCAGTGTGGGCATAGGAAATTTGCCTGAAACCTATGGTGCAAACAGGGCCAGAAAGGAGAGCCTTCTGACCTGTTATCAGAATACCGGAAAGGGTTGCCTTCCGGTAGGTTATCAAAGAAATGCACGGCGCGCCGGAGAACCGGTGTCAACGGAACGAAAGCATATCCGACAATTCACACTTACCTACTACTTCCGTTAACTGGAGATTGCCTAAACCAGAGCGCCCATAAAGGCTATGTGGCAGACACTGAAAATCTGGCATGGCAACGGAGCTTCCATAGTAGTCTGAGAACCCTGAATTGACAGGGAAAGCCGTAAATCGGATGCGGGAAAGCCGCTCACATGGCGAAGGGAAGCAGTCTGAGCGTATTAAAATCGAAAATTGATTAGGGAGGAAAACCTCATTGAAACCAACAATGGAGATTTTAACTAAGTTACAAGAAAACTCAAAGAAACACCATGATGAAGTATTCACAAGGCTTTATCGCTACCTGCTCCGGCCAGATATTTACTCTATTGCTTACCAGCACCTCTACTCCAATGAAGGGGCTGGGACAAAAGGCGTGGATGAAGATACGGCGGACGGCTTCAGCGAGGAGTATGTGGAGCGTATTATTGAAGCATTGAGAACGGAGACATACCGCCCGAAACCTGTCCGGCGTAGCTATATCCAGAAATCGAATGGAAAAATGCGCCCATTAGGTCTGCCTACTTTCACGGACAAGTTGGTTCAGGAAGTCATGCGAATGATTTTGGAGGCGGTCTATGAACCTGTTTTCTCGAATTACTCTCACGGATTTCGCCCCGGCAGAAGCTGTCACACGGCACTGGCTCAGCTCAAGCATGAGTTTATCGGTGCAAGCTGGTTCGTTGAGGGCGATATAAAAGGCTGTTTCGACAACATCGACCATACGGTGCTGATTGCTGTTATCGGCAGGAAAATCAAAGATGCCAGACTTCTGAAACTCATACGGCTGTTCTTAAAATCAGGCTACATGGAGGACTGGAAATACTACGGTACTTACAGCGGCTGTCCGCAGGGCGGCATTATTTCGCCAATCCTTGCGAACATCTATCTGAACGAGTTGGACAGCTACATCGAGGAATTGAAAAAGGAGTTTGATGTTAGAACCCCATATCGTACAACGCCGGAATACCGGGCGATTTGCAGCAAGCGAACCCGCCTGCGTAAGAAAGCAGATAAAGCGGAAGGGGCTGAACGGAAACAGCTTATTGCAGAATATAAAGAGGAAACTGCAAAGCTGTTAAAAACACCCGCAAAGTTATGTGACGACAAGAAGTTGAAATATATTCGCTATGCGGATGATTTTCTGATCGCCGTCAATGGGAGCAAGCAGGATTGCGAATGGATAAAGGCAAAGCTCACAGAGTTTATCCAGAACACTCTGAAAATGGAGTTGAGCCAGGAGAAAACGCTGATAACCCATAGCAACACGCCTGCGAGATTTCTCGGATATGATGTGCGAGTACGCCGTGACCAACAGGTAAAGCCGTGGAAGAAATGCAAACAGCGCACGATGAATAACACCGTGGAGCTACTTATCCCGCTTCAAGATAAGATTGAAAAGTTTCTGCTCTCAAAAGGCATTGTAAAACAGAGAACCGATAACGGAAAGCTGGAGCCAACCAGCAGACTTTCTTTATTGCGCCACACAGATTTAGAGATTGTGACGGTATTTGACGCGGAACTGCGGGGAATTTGCAACTACTATCACCTCGCCAGCAACTACCGAAGCCTGAACTATTTCAGCTATCTTATGGAATACAGCTGTCTGAAAACACTGTCCGGCAAGCACCGTTGTAAACTGTCCAAAATTTATGACAAGTACCGTGTTGGTGAAAAGCGTTGGGGTATCCCCTACGAAACAAAATCCGGAAAGAAAATCCGCCGACTCACGAAGTTTAACGAGATTGACGGTAAAAAGTGTGAAGACATTGAACCGAAAGTCATTACGATTGTAGCCAAAGGACGCACTACGATAGATGACCGTCTAAAGGCCAGAGTATGCGAACTATGCGGCAGAACGGACGTAAAACTGGAAATCCATCATGTGAACAAGGTGAAAAATCTGAAAGGAAAAGAAGCCTGGGAGCAAGTGATGATAGCGAAACGGCGCAAAACACTGGCGGTCTGCCATGACTGCCACCAGAAAATACATCATGGTTTCTAAAAGTTATTTTTGTAATGGAGCAAAGATGGCGAGCCGTGTGCATTGAGAGGTGCAAGCACGGTTCTGGGAGGGGTCTGCGCAGACCTGCCGCAGAAATGCGGCAAGGCGACGCTTTCCTACTCTACCCCATCCAGTACACATCCATCAACACTTCCTATTGGAAGTCTCACTTTTATGCCTTTGGAAGGCCAAATTACTAACCGAAAGGAGCGTTTTTATGAACCCGAAATACCAGAAGGTTTGCGCGGAAATCGCCAAAACGGAAAAGAAAATCGAGGACCTGCAGGGGCAGCTCAAGGAGCTGAACGACAAGAAAACGGAAATGGAGAACCTCGAAATCGTCAACACCGTCCGCGCTATGGTCATGGACAAGGATCAGATCATGGCGTTTCTCGCCGCGATGAAGGACGGCAAGGCGGAAAAGCAGCCCGCTGTTACCCAGCAGGAGGTGATTGAGAATGACTAAGAGAAAAGAAATCCGTCTTCTGTCGGCGCTTGCACTTTGCTTCATGCTCTGTTTTTCGTTTGCCGTACCGGCTTTCGCCTATGCGGATGACACCGAGCAGGAGCTTCCCATTACCGAAGCGACCCAGCCAGAAGCAACTCCTGAGCCGGAGCCTACCGAAGAGCCAGAGCCGTATGAGGGCGAGCCGATTGATGATGAAGGCAACGCTTTTACCCGCGATCTGTTCTATGACAAGGCGACGAATAAACAATTCATTTCGGTGCAGACGAAAGCTGGAAACACCTTTTATGTCGTGATTGACTACGACGCACCCATCAATGAAGAAGAGGAACAGTATCAGACCTATTTCCTCAACATGGTGGATGAGGCTGATTTGCTTGCCCTGTTGGATGAGGGTACTGCTTCTGAACTTACCACCTGTAAATGTGATACCCACTGTGAGGCCGGTGCGGTCAATACGGAATGCCCTGTCTGCAAAACGAACATGGGCGAATGTACCGGTGCTCAGCCCGAGCCGGAGACCCCTGCCGAGGGCGAAGAAACCGAAGTGCCCGAAGAGCCGGAAAGCGCCTCTCCGAACATTGCCCTGATTGTCGGCATCATCGCTGTAGTTGGTATCGGCGGCGCTGCGTATTACTACTTCAAGTTTGTGCGCGGCAAAAAGCAGAAGGATGAGGATCTGGATTTCTTTGATGACGAGGGCTACGAGGAAGAGCCGTACATCAATGAAGACGAAGAGCCTGTCATTGCAGACGATGAGGATGAGGAATTGCAGGACAAGCAGGAGTGACCATAAAAGAAGCCCCTCACCGCGTGTGAGGGGCTTTGCATCAAAGCAGCTCTTTCGTTTTTCTTGCAAGATAAAGCGGGATGTTCGTGATCGCACCGTCCTTGCGGTAGCCACGCTTTGAAAAGCGGATGGCGTGTTCCGGCTGACGATTCGCAATATACCGCTTGAAGGACGGCGCAGATTTGTCCTCTCCGCCCTTTGCCTCAACCGGGATGATCTCCGTACCGTTTTGCAGCAGGAAATCGATCTCTCCGGCTTTGTCCGAGTAATAGCGAGGCTCTACCTCAAACTGCCCGCGAAGCTGCTGCAAGACATAGTTCTCGGTCAGCGGACCTTTGAACTGATAATCCGCTTTCAACAGGATGGCGCTGTTGTCGATACCCGCCATATATTTGAGTAGCCCTGTATCAAATAGGAACAGCTTGAATTGATCGAGCTTGTCAAAGGCAGACAGCGGATGCTCCATCTTGGAGACATTGTAGATGCGGTTGAGCATACCGGCTGAGACAAGCCATTCAATCGCCTCCTCAAAATCCCGCGCCCGGCCACCCTGCCGGACAGCGCCGTAGACAAACTTCTCGTTGGATTTGGCGAGCTGGGAGACAATGCTGCGGAACACCATCAGGATACGCCCGCTGTTCACTTTCCCGTTGTGTTTGGAAAAGTCGTTCTCATAGATTTCGACGAGTTCCCGCTGGATTTGGGAAACTGACGCCGGGTCTTTGTGGCTGACCCACGAGACGACGCATTCGGGCATCCCGCCGATAATCAGGTAGTTGTTGTAGGCTTCCAGCAGACGGTTATGGAAGATTTCTTCAATGTGTTGGTCTTTCTGGATGCTTTCATAGTAGGCATAGAGCGCCGGATCCGTCGCTTCCAGAAACTCATCAAAATAAAGTGGGTACAGGTCGAGCAGATTCACCATCCCCACCGGGTAGGACTTCGGCTGGGCAAGCAGTGTGCCGAGCAGACTTCCGGCGGCGATGATATGGTAGTCGTTCGCCTTCTCTTTGAAATATTTGAGAGTATTTAGCGCCTCGGGACACTCCTGCACTTCATCGAAGATAATAAGGGTCTCCCCGGGTAGAATCTTCTCTCCGGCGATCATGGACAGCAGTTCAATAATCCGCTGCGGATTCTTGTTCGTCTCAAAAATGGATTTCAGCTCGTCCTCTTCATCAAAGTTGAAGTAGACAAAACTGTCATAACAGCTTTGCCCAAACTCCTTCATGAGCCAGGTCTTGCCCACCTGACGAGCGCCGCGAATAATCAGCGGCTTGCGTTCCGGGTTGTCTTTCCATTTTACGAGCTGCGAAAACGCGCTTCGTTTCATGTTCCTCACCACCTTGATCTTTACTTGAAAATAGTATAACACATTTTTCCGAGTTTTACAACGGATATTACACACGTTTTTCCGACAGTATTAGCCTATATAAAACACGTTTTTCCGAAAAGGAGGTCATATATGGTATTAGTCATTGCAGAAAAGCCAAGTGTTGGCGCGGCCATCGGGAAGGTGCTGGGCGCTTCTTCCCGTAAGGACGGCTATCTCGAAGGGAATAACTACATCGTTTCATGGTGTGTCGGTCATCTTGTGGGGCTTGCGGATGCAAGCTCCTATGATGAGCGTTTTGCCAAATGGCGGTACAGCGATCTTCCCATTGTCCCGGAGGATTGGCTGTTTGAGGTTCCGAAGGACAAGCAAAAACAGTTTAAGGTGCTGCGCGATCTCATGAAGGACAAGCGTGTGACTGAACTTGTCTGCGCCACGGATGCAGGACGCGAAGGCGAGCTGATTTTCCGGCTGGTTTATCATAAGGCGGGTTGCACGAAGCCCTTCAAACGCCTGTGGATCAGCTCCCTTGAGGACAGCGCAATCCGCGAGGGTTTTGAACATCTGCGGGACAGCAGCGAGTATGACCGGCTGTATGAAGCCGCCCTTGCCCGCTCAAAGGCGGACTGGATTGTTGGCATCAACGGCACAAGGCTGTTTTCGACGCTTTATCACAAGAAGCTGGTGGTCGGGCGTGTCCAAACGCCTACGCTGGCAATGCTGGTGGAGCGCGAAGGTAAAATCTCCACTTTCCACAAGGAGAAATACTTCAATGTCCATATCGGCCAAGACGGCCTGACGGCGGACTTGGAAAAAGTCAAAACCGAAGACGAGGCAAAAGTGATTGCGGCGGCTTGCGATAAAAAGCAAGCCGTCGTTTCTTCTCTCAAAAAGGAGACAAAGACGGTCAATCCGCCGAAACTCTACGATTTGACTACCTTGCAGCGGGAATCAAACCGCTACTATGGCTTTACCGCCCAGCAGACGCTTGATCTGGTGCAGTCGCTTTATGAAAAGAAGTTGATGACCTATCCCCGAACGGACAGTCAGTTCATTACTGACGATATAGAAGGAACTGCCCGTCAGGTGATCGGCATTGTCTGTCGCAAGTTGCCCTTCTTTGAAGGAGTTAGCTTTGAGCCGGACATCGGGCGGATTACCAACAACGCCAAAGTCACTGACCATCACGCCATTATTCCCACCGCCCAGCTTGAAAAGCAGGATCTCGGCGAGTTACCGGAGTCAGAGCAGAAAATCATCCGTCTTGTAGCCATGCGGCTCCTGTGCGCCACTGGTGAGAAGCATATCTATGATGAAACCTCTGTCACGCTTACCTGTGAGGGCTATGAGTTCAATGCCAAAGGTAAAACGGTCGTGCAGGATGGCTGGAAAGCGATTGAACGCCGCTTCAAGGAAATGCTCAAGAGCAAGGAGAAGGAGGAACCGGAGCGTTCGCTGCCCGTCTTAAACGAGAACGACGAAATCCCTTCCGTCAATGCCAGCGTCACCGAGCATTACACATCCCCACCGAAGCCTTATACCGAAGACTCCCTTCTGTCGGCAATGGAGACGGCGGGAAACGCTGAGTTCGACGATGACACCGAAAAGAAGGGACTTGGCACTCCTGCTACTCGCGCCGGCATCATTGAAAAGCTGGTCAAGGGCGGCTTCGTCGAGCGCAAGGGAAAGTCCCTTATCCCGACAAAAGACGGCAACAACCTTGTGTGCGTCCTGTCTGAGCAGATCACTTCACCTTCCATGACGGCGGAATGGGAAAATACCCTGATGCAGATTGATCGTGGTAGTGCGGATGCGGACAAATTCCTCACCGGCATTGTGGAAATGACATCCGGGCTGGTCAAAGCCTATCCGTTCCTCTCTGACGCCGAGGCAAACCGCTTCGATTCTGGCCGGGAAAGTATCGGTAAGTGCCCGCGCTGCGGCTCGCCGGTTTATGTGGGCAAAGGCAACTACTACTGCTCCAACAGGGAATGCTCTTTCTGTATGTGGGAGGACAATAAGTTCTTCACATCCAAGAAAAAGAAGCTGACCAAGAAGATCGCTGCCGAGTTGCTGGATAAGGGCTGGTGCAAGGTCACAGGTCTTTATACCCCGAAGAGGCCGCAGCTCTACGATGCAGTGATCCGGCTGGATGATACCGGCGGCAAATATGTCAGCTTCAAGATGGAGTTTGACCGATGACGCGCCCGCGATATATTGCCTCATGCAGTGGAGGCAAAGATAGCGTAGCAACCATTCTTCTTGCTGCGGAGAAAAACGAGCCGTTGGATGAGGTCATATACAGTGAGGTGATGTTCGATCAGGACACCAGCGGCGAGGTTCCAGAACATCGGGACTTTATTTACCACAAGCTCAAACCGTTCGTGGAAAAAGAACTTGGATGCAAATTCTCTGTCCTACGGGGAAACAAAACCTACGATGATGTATTCCACCATATTATCGTGAGAGGCGCTTATCGGGGCTTGACCCGAGGGTTTGTCTGGCCGGGAAAGTGTGCGGTAAATCGGGATTGCAAAATGCCTCCCCTTCGCAAGTATCATAAGGCGTTGCCTGATGATACCCGCAGCTATGTGGGCATTGCTTCGGACGAGCCAAAGCGTCTTGCCAGACTAAATCAGGAGAAAGACATCCGCCTGCTTGCCAAGTATGACATGACGGAAGAGGACGCTTGGCGGCTGTGTGAGAAATATGATTTGCTCTCTCCCTGTTACCAGTATTCCAAGCGCAACGGCTGTTGGTTCTGCCCGAACGCTTCAACATCCGAACTCTCCCACATGGTCAACCACCACCCAGAGTTATTTGATAGGTTGATAGAGTGGGAACGCACAGATAATTTGTACCATTGTCGATTGACCAGATCGGAAACTCCGTCTGAGGTAAAAGCTCGTCTTATGCGCAAACCTCAGCCGGAGTTTTCTATTTCAAATCAGATTGGAGGTTGAAAATGGCTGAGAACAGAAATGCCCAGCAAGTCCGGGAGATCACGGATAAGCTGGAACAGGGCATCAAGGAGCTGTTTGAATCTGACCGGTTCAAGGAGTATCTTACAACGATGTCCAAATTCTATAACTACTCGTTCAACAACACGCTGCTCATCGCCATGCAGAAGCCGGATGCAACGCTGATCGCCGGTTACACGGCATGGCAGCGCAATTTTGACCGCCATGTCATGAAGGGTGAGAAAGGGATTCGCATTCTCGCCCCTGCGCCCTACAAGGTGAAGGAAGAACGGGAAAAGGTCGATCCCGTGACGCAGAAGCCTATCCTTGACAAGGACGGCAAGCCCGTCATCGAAACTGTGGAAGTCAGCCGACCGGCCTTCAAGGTGGTGAGCGTCTTCGATGTCTCACAGACTGACGGTAAAGAGCTTCCTGGCATTGCAGTGGATAAGCTGACCGGCAGCGTAGAGAACTACGCCGCCTTTTTTGATGCTCTCAAAGAGCTGTCTCCCGTCCCTATTGCCTTTGAAGACATTACAGGCGGTGCAAAGGGCTATTTTTCTCATGTAGAAAACCGCATTGCCTTTCAGGAAGGCATGAGCGAAATCCAAACCATCAAGACGGAGATCCATGAGATTGCCCACGCAAAACTTCACGGCACTGACAGACCAGAACCCGAACCGGCATGGAAGGTCGTAATGGTTAGTGATGGAGGTGTAAAGCAAGATTACCGAAGCGGCTTTAAGAGTGAAGCAGAGGCAACTGCTGCGGCTGAGGAAGCGGGCTGGCGGCATATCGACGAAAATCAGTTTGAATGGCAGCTTGAGGTGGAGGAAGACCTTCCTGCGGTAAAAGAGGCTCAAAAAGACCGGCGAACTAAGGAGGTCGAGGCGGAGAGCGTCGCATATACCGTCTGCCAGCGGTACGGCATTGAAACCTCCGACTATTCTTTTGGTTATATCGCCGGTTGGTCATCGGATAAGGAAACGAAGGAGTTGAAAGGCTCACTGGAAACGATCCGCAAAACGGTGGCAGAGATGATCACCGGCATTGATGAAAAGCTCAAGGAGCGGCTTGCGGAGAAAGAGCAGGAAGCCTCTATGCCGCTGCGAGATGCCAATATCCCGGTTTATCGGGAGGCTGCAACCTATGCCTTTGAATCCGGTGAACTGGGCACATACCGTCTTTCGATGCAAGCAAACATGGCCTGTAAAGAGACGATTGAACAGACCATCAATGACTATTACGGCAACAACCGCCTTGCGGCGGAGTCCGCAGTCAAGAGCATTCTTGAGAAGTTCTTGCCTGAACGGGTTGCTTATGTCCTTGCGAATACCATCCAGCAGAAAAATCATGACGGGCGCATCTCCCCGGAATGCAAGGACTGGGCAAAAGGCATGGATGCTTGCCCGGATAATGCTGCCCACCTCATTGTTGACAGCGTAAATCCGGGTCTGATCAGCCTTTTTACCGAAGAGTTTGTCCGGCAGACTGCAATCGACAGAATGCAGGAGCAGACACAGGTCAAGGCGGCTCCTGTTGAGAAAGCTCCCGAAGCTGCTGCTCCCAAAGAGCCGGAACAGGCTTCGCCGATGAAGCATCGCCTCACGCCAGAGGAAAAGAAAATCAAGGATGCCGTTATGGACACGCTCAAAGCGCAGATCGCTGGCCGCAATGACGGGATGCTGGCTACTTACCGTTCGTCCAATCAGTCTTTCAAGGTGATGATGGAGTACAAGGTCAGGATTGAGGGCAATACCGTCACCCGAGATGGCGAGCCGATGTTTGCCATTCATCGCCGCCACTCCGCCAAGAAGACAATGGGCTGCTATCGAGAGCTGACACCAACTCTGGAATACATCGGCAAGGAAAAATCTCAGGAGGCCACACGGGAAAAGCCTTCCATCCGGGAACAGCTCCGGGCTGCGTCAAAGAGCCAGCCGGAACGGAAAGCACCAGTCAAGCAGAAATCCCATGATGCCGGATTGGAGTGATGCCTATGAAGTTTGAAAACATCGATCTTGTGGATGCCCTTCGTCGGATTATGGACATTCACACGCAAAATTACAAGGAGGACTTTGAGCTGGATGCCAAGCTACTCCATGCTCTCGCCAGTTCGCAGTCTTCCGAAGACAAGCATCTTCTCTGGATGTCCCGTCCAAATGGAACCCACCTCCTGCCCGAGCGGGAGGTTTATGTGGAGAATTCCTACGAAAACGGCGTATGGGAATTTTATCATGACCAGACACGCGATCCCATTCTCGCCTATGCGGTTGAGGTCAAAGACATAGAAGACGATACGGTCAAAGGCGATCTGGTTGAACTTGACTATGCCGCCCATGTAGAGCGGATGAAGAAGCTGACGGTTCCGGTTGAAAAGATGGAACTGACCTTTGAAGATGGTTCTACCTTCTATCTGCCCTTCCGCAGCTATCGCAGAAAAGCAATTCCGCTGGAAGACGAGCATGGCAAGATTGCATCAATCCGTTATCTGCCTGAGAACGCCCAAGAGCTTGATATGATCCTCCGGTGCGAGCGCTTCAAAACCATCTTCCATGCAAAACCCGGCAATATCGAGGATCACATTCACAAGCTTGCGGCGCAACACGGAATTACCGAAAAGCTGGGCGTATTGCCGCTTGAAGCGCAGACTGCCTACAACGCCGTCAAGGAAACCCATCCAGAAGCGATTGTCTGCTTTGCCCAAAACGGCTATTTCGAGATTTACGGCGAGGACGCAAAGAAAGCAGCGCCCCTGCTCGGAACAAAGCTTCTGCTGAAAGAGCTGGAAGGAGGCGGTCAGGTTCCCGTGACCGGTTTTCGTGAAGAGCAGTGGGCAGCAAAAGCCAAGACGCTGTGGGGACAGGGCAACGATGTCCTTGTAACGCAGTCCGGCGAAGACGGCAGACAGGAGACGGTCAAGCATCTCAGAGCCGAAGACTACATCCCTGTCGGCATGGTCATGGATATGGATGGCAAGACCGTCCGTGTTGACAAAGTGGACTTTCCGAATGAAGAGGTCAATCTGACTGACATCACAGACAAGAAGAATCCGGTTCCATTTAGTGAGCGGCTTTCCATTGTTCGCTCCTATGTGGAGGATGCCCCAGCAGAACAGCTCTGGAAAGCAGTTGACCGCAGAGAGAAATCTGCTCCCAAGAAGACATCCGTTCTTGCCAAACTCAAAGAACACGCGCAAGCCGCCCCAGATAAAGCCACAAAAAAGGCGGAACACACAAAGAAACCGAAATCGAACGAAATGGAGATGTGATTATGTATTTCAATGTGGAAGAAACGAATCTGATCTGCTGTTTTGACACTTCCAGCCGCAGGAAGCTGATCACTGAGATGAAGTCGCTGCCTCTCAACGAGCTGGATGACGAGATGGCGGAGCTGCTTTTCCGGACTGTTCGGAAGCTCGAAAGCATGACCGATGAGGCGTTTGCGGAGCTTTATATCGTACCGGACAGCATGATCGACGACTGAAAGGAGGATGTCCATGCCTGTTTTAGACGGCAGTTTTGAAGCGTTTGTGACCAACCTCGGCAAATACAACGAGGGGGAACTTCTCGGCGAGTGGGTAAAATTCCCCACCACCGAAGACAAAATGAAGGAGGTCTTTGAGCGGATCGGCATCGGCTCGAAAGACGAGTTCGGTCAGGTCTATGAGGAATGGTTCATCACCGATTACGACTGCTCCATTCGCGGTGTCAGCAATCTTCTTGGCGAGTACGAAAACCTCGACAAGCTCAACTACCTCGCTTCCCGGCTCGATGAGATGTCCCAGCCTGAGCTTGAGCATTTTGTAGCTATCATGGATAGTGGCTGCGATGAAGTGAGCGACATCGACGATCTGATCAATCTGACCTACAACCTCGATAACTATGACTTCATCCCCGATATTAAGGACTACGATGATCTCGGGCGATACTACTTCTTCGAGGGCGGCTACAACATTGATAACAAGTTCGGCAGCTTTGTGGACTACATCGACTTTGAGCGGTACGGTGAAGACTGCGCGATCAATGAAGGTGGTACGCTGACGGATGCTGGGTATATCCGTCCCACCGGCGATAGTTGGAACCGCTACTTTGACGGCTCCCTTGAAGATATTCCTGACGAGTACCGTGTCACTGGGGGCGGCGAAGAATTGGAACAGCCAACTACAATGACTGTGCTGGTGGTCGAGCCGGACAAAAAGCCCTATGTGAAAGAAATCCCTTCCGGCCTTGAGTCCTTGCAGTATGAAGTCGGCGGGAGTATTCAGGCCGTCTATCCTTTTGCAGAGCCGGTTGTTCTTATCTGCAATGAAGAAGGCAAGTTGGAAGGATTGCCGCTCAACCGTGCCCTGCGGGACGAAGAGGGAGAAATCTATGATATTGTTGCCGGTACATTTTTGGTCACAGGTCTGACGGATGATAGCTTCGGCTCGCTCTCTCCCGATTTGCGAAGGCAGTTTATGGCTGAGTTCAAAATGCCCGAGCAGTTTGCCAAAATCGGAGACCGGGTCGTTGCCATCCCGATGATCTCTGATGAGCAGCAGAAGCAGACGGTTCTTGAAGAGAAAAGCTCTATTGTCAATGAGAACACCTCCGGCATGGCGGTTGACGGCCATATCGGCACATGGCATACGATTGACCACAAGGAGATCGACGGTCACACCTTCTGGCTGATGGAGCATGATACCTTTGGCGACGATGCCTCTTGCATCATTGTCGATGAGCGCGGCGATCTGGTGCTGTCCCATATCTACGATGGCTTCGACGAGAACACGGTTGACCTTCTCCGTCAGGAAGTTATGCCGGTTGAAAAGATGCCGGATGACAGCATCAGCATTGAGGATATGAAGCAGTACGGCTACAAATGGGGCGGTATGCTGCCCATGCGGGAAGAAGCTGCGGCCGAGGTTATGAAGTCCTGCCAGATTTACCGACTGTATGGCGATGACACCGAGGGGCTGGTTCTGGATGCGAAAGAAATCCAAGATCACGCTGCGAAAGGTGGTATCTTTGGCGTTGAGAAGGCCGAGTGGAAGGCTTCGCTGGAAAGGCAGAATCCCCTAAAAGCCGCAGAAATGTCCGTTGAGGATGACTACGGTATGATCGACGGCTATATCAACAACGGTTCCAAAGAAAAGGACAGTGGTGAGAAAAGCAGCAAATCCTCTATCATGGATCGGCTGAAAGCAGCAAAAACCAGTCGGCATCAGGATAAGCCTACACCTCAGAAGGAAAAGAAGAGCGAGCGTGATTTATGAGCAAAAGCATGAAGTGGAAGCAGGAATGGGATTTCTTTCTTGACAGCGACGGACGACGAAAATACACTGCACTGTGCCGCCGTTGCGTCCATCCCTGCAAGCAGAGTTTTCGGGCAGAGATCGTCTCATGCCCCTTCTACACATCCAAGCGTTCGGACAAGCTGGAAAATATGTCGTGATAAAGGTTGAAAATCGCGGTTTTTCTGCCCTGTAAACGGCGCTGGCAATGTGCCCTGTATGTTTTCCTGTCCTTGTTCAGGAAGCCGAAAATGTCAGGATAAAGGTCGAATATCCGGCCTTTTATTAGTCCTCAATCTCAAACGGTAAGAGCCTCAGTCGATGACCATTTGGTTGTCGGCTGAGGCTCTTTTTTGCTGTTTACAGAAGATCGTTCAGGAGATTCATGCACTTAACCTTCTGCTAAAGATTAGCGCTTCCATAGACATTCAGGGTAAACGATACATTCTTGTGACCAAGTATTTCAGAGAGCGATTTGATGTCGAACTCCGGTATCTCGATTGCCCGTACTGCAAAAGTATGCCGTATCTCATGGAACTTCACCTTTTATAGCCCGTTACCCCACTTGTTTATTCAGTATACCATACTGTCTAACAAATGGGGTGCGGTTCAAAATGGTCTCCATGCTCACTTTTTTATTGGAACTTACAAAAATCGCATACCATAGAAAAAATACTATTTTCTAAGCAATGAGATTACTAATCCAAGCAGTCCGATTGCTTAATCTCAGAGAGTTCAGCTTAGTTTCGCTGGTATCAGTGACTTCTACAGACGGCAATACTCAATTCAGGGATAATAATCTAATGTGAGCAAGCAGTATTTACATACTCGTAACTAGCCATGTGCAGCAGTTTTCAGGCTTTTCTTATCCCGTTTCCAATCCTCATATCCCATGCGAATATCATCCGGAATAATGGTGTCAGAGTACGTATCACTGTTGGTTATCCGACGTACATACTGTGCTTTTATTCTTCCACAGATATTCCGTACATCACGAGCATTAGAGAAATCCAGATTGCTACATACTTCCTCAAACAACGGCAGAGCCACTGCCTGACATTCCGAATCAATTTCACATTCACTTGCAAGCTTGGATATCATGATGGATGTGCATTCCTCGGGAGTGAAATTCGGAAACGTAATGATTTTGGAGAACCTTGAGCTCAGTCCCTCATTTGAAGCCAGCAAACGTCGGATATCTTTCTCGTATCCGGCAAGTACAATCAGTGTATCGGCTCTGTGTTCTTCTGCAAATGCCAACAATGTTTCAACGGCTTGATTGTTGAATGTATGGGATACTTGGTTGCTGTCATACGCAAGGCCATAAGCCTCATCAATGAAGATCACACCGCCGCGTCCTGCTTCCAACGCCTTCAGACATTTTTCGCGTGTCTGGTCAACATATCCTTCAACCAAATCTTCCACTTTGTATTCTTTAAAGCGTCTTAACTTGGTTAATCCCATAGAGAAGCAGGCTTCCGAGAACAATTCGGCAGCAGTTGATTTGCCTGTACCGGGAGAACCGACAAAACACAAATGCTCACGTTCGATGGTGAATCTGGGATTGATAGCCTTTGCTTTCAGCATATTGCTCATATCCGTAAGCCATTGCTTCACATCTGCCCATCCACAGTAAGTGTTTATCTCTTGCAAGATATCCTCTGTGGATTTCTCGTGATTCTGAGAGGCAATGATCTTTCTGGATTCTTCGGGAATATCCTGTAGCTCAAAACTATGGATTTCTTCAGCTATATAAGCATCGTTTCCAACCCGGTTAAAGTAATTGAGTTTGATATCTGCAAAGAGTTTTTTCAGTTGTCGAGCATTGGAATATTCTTCGACCATATCCCGGCTAGAATACCAGTTTTCAAACAGCACACTAAGACCGCGAAGTACATCATCAGAGCACTCGCAATTTTGCTTACCAGCTTCGCTAAGGAAGATGTCCAACAACTGCGAAGCGGTATAGTCGGGAAGAGTGCTAGTTTCACATCTGCCAAGCAAACCTTTATCCTTCGAAATAAACTCTTTGTACTTATCGCTGTACACGGCGAAGATACATGTGAGTTTTGAATTCTCTGACATTGGATTCAGCAAAGCTTTAATAATTTCATCCCGACAATTGTGCGCCTCATCGATAAATAGAATGGTATTCTTATTAACTGCTTCTCTGATTTTCTCATCCAATTCATGTGTAGAAATTGATGATGAGTTTGTAATAGTTACAGGATCCAAACCGCTCATCATCTTTACTGCTCCCAGGGCACGGCATAACATATTGGCAAGTGTGGTTTTTCCTGTACCGGGACGACCAACCAAAATAAGGTGCGAAGGATTCCTACATTCATCAGAAGCAACGTTGTCAGCCTCTTCCATTTGACGTCGCTGCACAAAACGATTTACTATCTCGAATCCAATCTCATTGAGTCCCGGAATTCCCTCAAACTCTTTTTTGATGGTTTCCATGGTCACTATTTCAAACTCGGTCTGTTTTTCCCCAAAATCACACCGATGAATGGTGAAATTGTCCCCACGCTGTTTGGCATTTGAAATCAGAAGATTCTGAACCAATTCATCACAGATGTACGAGCCATTTCCAAATTCTCGGCGATTACGCTTCTGATACACATTGGTCATAAATCTATGAATATCTTCAGGTGTAATCGAATCACCAATTTGGTATCCCTGTCCCTTGACACTTGAGTAAAAAATCTTTTCAAGTACATCCGGGGTATAATCCGGGATAGAGATAATATGGTCATCTTTGAATCGACGCCGTAATCCCTTATCTACATCAAAAAGGCCTTGCACTCCATCGTTTAAACCTGGAGTCGAGCGATAACCAGCAACAATAAATACTACATGTATGCTTTCATCGGTCATTGCTCTGACAATTTCCTGGATTGCTTCCCTCTTGAATATAGCAGCGTTGGTGTCATTATTACAGTCACAAAATTGGTGCGCCTCATCAATGAAGAGTATACCACCCTCAGCATCAGCAATAGCTTCTCGTACTTTTATTGCTGTTGAACCGATGTATTCTCCCACCAAGCTTGAAACGCCTACTGTTTTAAACTTTTGCTCTGCAATAACTCCGGCGTTGTACATTATTTTGGTGATAGACTGAACAGCAGTTGTTTTACCTGTACCAGGGGCTCCTTCAATCATTAAGTGAGGCAGCTTTGATGCGTTTGGAAAGATTTTTGCTTCAGGATCAGACCCAAAACGGCGGACCGAAACAGAAGAAAGGCGTTGGGGTGTTTCATGTGTATGATACACAGGTGCAGCTGCAACGATGCTTTTTAAGCGCATAACCACATCTTCCCAGCCGGCCCTGCTTTGCAAAGTTCGCCATGGATCCATTTCAATGTCTTTCAATCGGCACTGCAGGACGTCTTCAATCATTTTATCGTTCAGGGCTTTGGTTGTTTTTTTGTTAAATTGCGTTTGGAATCTATCATCAAGCTCCCTTAATGACAGTTGCACTTTTTTCTGCCCTTGGGCCTGTTTGATAACAGTGTCAATTTTATCTGCTTTTTCCCGAATACCGCCTTCTATATTTACACCATTTAGAATTTTGTATCGGGTCAACAGATATGTAATTTCATCACTCGAAAAATCACCAATCTTGAATACACGATTACGTTTTGGCGAGTAATTATCATCACCTGGCATTGAATCGTAAAATTCACTCAATAAGCTTACTTCCCTGAGCAAATGACAGAACTCTTTATCGCAAGGTGTTCTTAAGTCCGGATGAATGAAAATCAACAAGTTACTTTTGCTCCAGTTATAACGAATATCCTCAGAAAATTTGTTTCTCATAGATGAATTTCGAAGGAAATTGTTGATATCCGTCAACACCACTGCAGACCGATATTTACTATTCTTCATGTAAGTTTCTAACTCTCCATGAAAAACTTCTTCAACCATGTTGCGTTGCTGGTACTTCATCTGTACTGGAGTGGGTGAAATGGTATTTTCTGCAAGATCCCCAGTGTTTTCCTCTGCCTGCACTTTTCTTCGAGGCTTTCCAAACTGAACAGCACGACGACTTTTAGGCTCGCAGTCTGTCGAGGAGTTATCAGCGGTACTGGTATTTCTTTGAGAAATACCAGTATATACTGCAGAATCATCATCATACACAAATTTGCCAGAAGCGTTTGTTGAGTCGTAGAAAACAACATTATCATACCCAACTTCGCGTAGAATACTATGAAGTGCAAGTCTAAAATCTCTGATGCATAAGTCTCTAGAGACTACGACATCCGATGTATTACCATATAGGAGAATACAACTTGTGTCATTATGTTTTTCTAAAACATCATATAAACTCATACTATCATTCCTCCTGTTGGAGATACATACCCTCGACTGCATGCAAATTAGCTGCTTGGGCATTTGTCGAAACATGTCCTCTGTTCGAACAAGAAATGGAGATATTCAAAGCGTTTTCAAGTACCTTGCGAATCTCATCCTGCTTTTTAGCATCAGCTTCTCCGTTTACACCGTAATCATGGACACTTATGCGAATCTTTCGGGTATTATCGATTTCCTCTGGAGAAAGAATAACCGTAACAGAATCACCGGAAATTCTACCTTTGAAATTGATGTGAATGGGCTGTCCTTCCTGACCACTCTCATATGCGTACCCGTCAACGTCATATCCCTGCTCATCCATTACATCAGTAATATTGGAGGCAACATCATTTTCGGCATAGGCAAAAACCAGCCTCTGAGCAGAAATTTTTATGCATTCACTAATATCGGCATCTAACTCAGTGAGCTGATTCTGGATTCTGGAGAGCATGTGCATATCCATGCATTCGGCATCAGAAATATGCTCGTTTACCTCTTTCAGCTGAGAAAGGATTCCACCAAAAAACGGGTTGAAGCGTAGCAGATCTTCTTCATATTCTTCGTGGTTATAGGAAAAATGGAATGTTTTGAGTGCTTCAATTCTGGACTGCATCTCTACGACCTGAAGCCTGATGAGCTCTGCTGCTGCAAATTTTCTTTCGCGCGCAACTATTCCTTTTTCCAAAGTATCGTAGCACTCCAATATTACAGAAGCTGCAACACCGTATGCTACCTCAAACATCCCATTCTTAAAATAGTCAACTGCACGATTATAGCCTTCCGTGACGCTTCCAGGGACAGCCCCTAATTCAATCCAGATTGTGTTCATAATAGTCTGAGCATCCTGCAACTGTGCTGATGCATAGCCCATCAGTTGATCTTGCTCAGATAAATGAGCCTTCAAATTGTCAATTTTGGTTGCCTGATCCTGAAGCTTAGCTTTCATTTCAGAAAAAGCAGTATGTACTGATTCCGAATAGGCATTCACCTGCTCGGATGTTCTTTCAACCCAAGATGTAACCATTTCTCTTCTTGTTGCATCGGCATTACTTACTAGAACAGATACACCATTGGTTGCTCTATTCTGGCTATCCCGAATTTCTTTCGCAAATGTATTATAGGCCTCTGCAAACTCTCTATTAAGCGTCTGCCTTGCAGCAGCTTGATTGTTCTGAAGCTGGGAGTAAGAATTCATTATCTCAAAAATTCTTCTCTTTTCTTCGGCCTCTTCAGTTGCTAATTTAGCTTCTCTCTCTCTCTTTAACTCGTTGTTTCGTTGCCACTCTCGGCCAATATGCTCCACTAATTTTCCTGTAGCATAAACTGTGCCTGCAACAACCGCACCACCAATTAAAATAGGAGTCGCAACCACAGCAACTGCAGCTAATCCCAAGATACCGTATCCATCAGCACTCATGAATTATCGTCCTTTCCTTCGTTAATCTATGCTGTACTTTTTTCCTAAGCAAGCTTCGTCAGATATTAATCGCTCTCTTGTTATTTCTTGCAAGGAAAGTGGCCTATGCGCTGCCGTTTCTAAAATACTATCATCCGTTGTATATTCCACTTTTAAACCACTTTGCTCAAAAAGTGTAATCATCCTATCCAGCATCATCTGCGGTATATATTCAGAGGTGAGCTTGATAAAAATTCTATAGGCCACAGTGTTATTTTTCCTGAATGGCACTATATATAGCGTGCAGCTATCAGAGTCTGTCCCATACAAATGACGTTTCTTAAAAACCATTATTCTCTCTTCTCGATAATCAGGAATGTGTCCAGTGCACACACATTTTTCCTTTTGCAAGAAGTTCTCGTAATACCACTTGAACCCCTCTGTATTAGCATTCCCATCTTTGCACGCGCCGTACAGATAGTCAGATAGTTCGTAGTTTTGCTCGCTCAAAATCTGTTCCAGCTTTTCTGATAATATAGTCTGAGTGTAATTAAAACAATCACATGCAGATAACGCGTAAGAAGTACAAATACTCAACTTTTGCGGGATCAGTTCCAGCTTTTGTACTTCTTTATCAAGCAAGAAGATTGGCTCTAAAGCCTGTCCGTCGCACCTTTGAATCCAACCATGTATGCCCATATCGATTGTTTTTTTGTGCTCATTTAATTGCGCGAGTAATTCAGAGTACAGTTGATCAGACCAGTAATCCATATCTATTTCAGATAGTTCCAGAATTACTTCATTACCATCGAATAAGCATCTTCGATACTCCTTCGATAAAGAGTCTTTAATAGCATCGTATTCCATCTTGTATATCTCAAACAAAGCCTCAAGTTTGTCAAGTTGAGATTGTGTTTCCTCTTTGACTCTGCAAACAGCCATGGAGGCACAGTCAGCTTTGGCTAGTGCCAAGGAATACAGATTTATTTCTAGAAGATGCTTAGCCTCTCTCCCTGCATCCAAGTATTTTTGTATAGAATGGGGATAAAAAACTTCTACTGGTAATGTACATGCTTCTTCTATATTCTCTTGAAGCCGGGTAACAGCTTCAAGAGCCAATCGCTGATATTGACGGTTTTTTCTATCATTCTCCTGAATAAGAGCACGCTGCTGTTCTTCCAGTTCCTGAATTGAAGAATTAAGTTTCTCCTCATACTCCTTAACTTGGTTCATCAGTGATGAATAACGAGCCCTCATTCTCTCAGTTTCAGCTAGATATGCTTCAGAAAAAGAGTTTTGCAGAAGTTGTAGCTTATCAGCAAAATCATTCTGCATTCTTGCGGAGGTGCTACTCATTTCTCGACGCATATGAGCAACTTCTTGTTGGAGCTTTGCATCAGTTGCTCTTCTGATATCCGAGATTTCACGGTTTGCCCGTTCAATTTTTTGTCTCAGCGCTTTGATTTCTTGACGTTGATCTGCCATATGCACCTCACGAAGAGCCCTTTATGCGATTAGTTCTTTCATCGCATTCCTTTTGACGTTCTTGTATTAAGGACCTCAGTTTCTGCTCAAGCCGGTCTTTGACTTCGGTTGCATCTGCAAGAAGCCCTTCGACGCTTTTATCTGTCGGGTACATAATTATTGTATCCAAATCCATGCCTAGATCTGCTAACAGGGCTTCAAGTCTTGCCTTTTTCTCCGATACATCAGTAGAATATTCGGACTGAATTTTCTCAGCTGTGCCGATATTTTCCATCAATTCACTTATGGTGGATCGTAGTTCTTCGGTCGCTCTCTCAATTTCATCCAATTCAGATTGAAGCTTTTCCTGAGATTTCTTTTTCTCGGCAAAAAGATTTCTTTTCTTCGCAAGAGAATCCATAAGTGCATTAATCTCAGAATCGAGGGTTTCGGTATAATAGTCGTTGAATCTGCTATCTGCAAGCTGTCGAATTAACCGATTCAACTCGTTGATCTCCAGATCTTTTTCCGGATTAGGTTCGGAACAAGATTCTTCTCTGATGCGCCCTATTTCTGTTTCTAATTCTTGGCATCTATCGGAGAGTGCCTGATTTTTCTTGCGAAGATCCTCATTTTCAGACAACATTGATTCATACTCGCTGTTGGCAGAAGGAGAGGGAGTGTATGGCGGATCAAGTACGGAATCATCAACAGAATCTACCTCTGCTGACACAGTGTCCTCTTCGTATTCCCATTCAAGCGCAATAGCTTCTCTGGGCTTTATGCTAACGCAAATATGTCTTGTTGTTGCTGGAAGCGAGAAATTATCATACACCTTGCTGTCTTTATCGAAAAAAGCGCATGGGAGAGAATCCGCAAAAATACTTTCAATATACAGCTCTATAGAATCTTCCATTTCGCTTTTTTGTGAGAACATCAGGACTTTTCCATTATCATTTTCAAAGAAGCTAATGTTAATTCCCTCGCACTTATTAGAGAAGGTACGAAGTCTTTCTTCGCTTATGTTCTCGTTGCTCCATTCCAACCCATTATAATCCAGTAACATTTCGACAATATCGCTTGCTGGAATTACAAAAATACAGTCATTGCTTGTTGATAAACGGCTACCCTTCATAAAAACCACCTTTCAACATTTTTTGCCGTGAGTCTCCTTGATTTTAGCCCATTCTAGTTTGGTCATACTATCCGGAATACCGGTTAACAGTTCCTGACCCGCCTGTTTTTCTATACTTGCAGTTCGCTCTTTTTCCTGCGAAAAGAAAGCAGCATACCTATCTGAAAACTGGTGGATTGTCTGGTTTGCCGAACCCCTAAATGGCTTATCGTCATCCAATTCAGAAATATATCTTCCATCAATAAGCACATCAACAATTGAGAGAATTCTATCAACTCTATCATCGTGCATAGCTATCAATTCTGATAATTCATAACCTGTATAAATAATGATACCTAGCCCGTTGTTGTACAATGCACTTGCAAGTTCCAGCAGCGCATCCACTTGGCAAAAGGGTTCCCCACCACTAATGGTAATGCCCTCGGCCAGTGGGTATTTTTCTATCGTCTGAACAATTGTTAAAACGCTCAAGTCAAACTCAGGTTTTCTTTTTGTGTTCCAATCAACAGCAATACATCCTGGGCAGTTTCTGTTGCATCCATGAAACCAAATCACAAATCTTGGTGATGGCCCGAGCAATCCTTCTTCATCCAGCACAAACCGGTTACACTGTACTCTGCTCATTGTCTTGCCCGTTCCATTAACTCACGGTACCAGCGCTGACCTCTCTCACCGCATTCGTCCCTGATCTTATCCCTGATGGTTGCCGTCTGCCTGTTCAACATATCCCGACGGTTCTTTAAGTATTCCGTCACGTCATACATATTTCCTCTGAGGGAAATTAGCTGATCGTAAGTTGCCTTATCCACACACAGAAAATCACTTCGATCGTTCAGTCTAGAAATAATCTTTTTCAAATCATTGAGATGGGTCGATATTTCTTCCTTCTTCGCATGACACAAATCCGCAGCAGTGAAAGAACGATAATGAAGGTTAATATAATAGTTGAATTTTTCCGATACCAGTCTTCTGTTGCAGTTCATTTCTGCATTTGTATACACAACTTCTGTTGCTTCCAGCAACTCTGCAAGGTTTTCGCTCCAGCTCAAATCAATATTTATAGTTTCGTTTGATTTTATCGTCGCATAAGTTCGTTTTTTCGTTGCACGATAGTTCCTTACTTCCGAAACCATTTTACGTTGCTGGGGAGATACTTGAACCTTTACATCTCCCGCATCACCCAATGTATTAAGCTTGGCAGTGAAATTTTGCTTTGTTACCGCTCTAGTATTGGTAGTTGAGTATTTATTTGATGGGGAAGAGGTAGAATAGGTGTTTCTTTGCTGATAATAGCTGTTTGAAGAGGGGGTTGAACGAACGTTTGTCTGCCTGGTAGGTGTGGGCCTTTGGTACGTCGGTTTACATACGCAAATAAGCAAGCCAAGAACTCCCAAGAAAAATCCCCATGCAAAACCGTGGTTTTTAGAAGCAGGGTAATTCTTTACACTTACAACTGCTTTGGCAATTAATGCCGATCCAAGATGAATAGCAGCAAAAATAAAGATGCGCGTCCAATCCATAATGCAAGATCCTTTCAAATAGATATGTATATTCTTCCGTGAATGCGTTTAATCAAGTTCATGTCAAACAAGAAACTGATTTTCCCCTTTGCGATTCTTCTTGAATGTACATGCATCTTTCGCATCAAGTCAACCAATGGTATTCCTCCCGGAGCATCGACCAGTATATCCAAAACCTGTTTTGCTCTTTTTCTCTTGTTAGTGCTTAAGTCTTGACCAAGAGAGAATAGCATCATTCTAAACTCGGGCGACAATCCTAGTAATTGGGCAGAGAGCTGCTTCATATTGCAAATAATTGCAAAAGATGCATCATCGCCCATACCGTTGTCAACCAGCAGCCTAATCAGCGTTGCAAGTTGACCAACCATGGATTCCTCATCCAGGAAGAATGCCATCTGCTGCATCAAGCGCACACGAGGATTGGCACCCAATTCATTGACAAGGAATTCTTCCGGTCCATCGCTCATCAAAGCGAACGATGCATAACCACCGTTCCCTTTTTTTACAACAACATCTGTCCCAGGTACCGTTACAAATGTGGATAGATTGACCGGGCCATCATGTTCATAGATTGAAATTACCTCGCATTCGGCATTAGAATTCAAGCCGACAATTGCACCGTCACCGACGTGCACTACAAGATAACGACCATCCGGGTGTATGGCTACACATAATAATGTGGCAGAAAACTGCAAAATATCCACCGTTTTCTCCGTCGCTGCATTCTTGAGCGGGATAAGGACCTCGTGGAGAACATAATCTGCAATAGTATCTGTATCCAACGGGAAAAGACGATTAAATTTTTTTGCAATAAACGTTGCCGCAGTTTGCGCAGTAATTTGGGAGCCTATTTCAGCGTATTGGTAAGAACCGGCACCATCACTGAGAGCAATACATGTTACACCATCTGGGGCCACAAAACGGAACACATAATCTTCACAGCTTTTATTGTGCGCAATGTGTCTTGTGCCGGTCTCCCTGTACACAACTGTTTTAAATTCGGATTTTCTTTCCATATTTGTGCCTTCCTTATGTATATTTCATAACTGGAGGGTATACACAGCATGTAAAGCACATGCTGTGTATACCGGAAATTTACTTCATTTCAGAGAACGAAAGATTATTCAGCTGAGCAGTTCCTGTTTTAGAACTCGAAATAATAAGGGAAGAGGTAACCTTGAAGAAATTAGCGAGCTCGGTTGCGTTGTTGACTTTTGCAACATGCTTGTCCGTCCCCAGTCCGGTGAGTTCACGCATGAGGGCATGATCACAGTTATCTCCTACCTCAACCGAAACAACAACAAGTCTGTTTGCTGCAACTTCCCTGCGAATATATTCCTTGCTAAATCTCATAGCCTCATCTTCCTGCACCTTAACGGCCGCATTGTAGCACTCCGGCTTACCGTCAGAAATGAGGAAGATGATAGGAGCGTAGGATCTGATTGCAGGCGTACTGCTCATGTAGACCTTCTTGCGTCCTTCCAGCTGCGTGATGGCAGTTTTCAAAGCAAGGCCAGTCAAGGTTTCACCTTCGCAATGGAAGTTCAGATTTCTGCCCCGAGCCTCCTGAGCCTTGATTTCGCGCATTCTCTCCAGAATCTCGATGTCGCTGCTGAAACTTAAGACGGCCAGTTCTGCAGCACTGCTAGCCTCACGATCTTTCAGGATTGCATCATACAAGCTCTCAACAGAGTGCTTCAGAAGATCTTCGTATTTCGACATAGAACCGGAAGTATCCACTAGAAAAACAGCAGGGAGCCGTCTTCTTTGATTAAGGGCTACCACCTTTTTCTCAACCTGAGAAAGATCCATGCGTCCGAGCATACCTTCAATATTCATGTTTTCCATGTTTTATCCTCCGTGCATTTTACAAAAATTATTGATTATGTCATCCCATTTAAAAAAGTGCTGAACTGCTTTAGATGTTTATTGAGGGCGTTTTCATCCCTTACTTTAACTTTGCTTTAAAAATAGGTATTTATAAGTTCTTCCAATCAGTGCTAAAGCCTGCGTTGAATTGCTTGAGAAGATCTTCGAGATTTCCACCGCTCACATCAACTTTACCTTTGGACTGAATATGTTTCCGGTAGGCAGTAGGCATATATTTCCCGCTTTCCGGATCGCTTTCAATCATGCCAGGCAAACACTCCTGATAACGGACCATCGCATTGAGCCAGTCATAGGCACTTCTGCGGTTCTCCTCTTTGAAGTTCTTTCCCTGACCATTCAAGGAATTCCAGAAGAATTCCTTAATGAACTTGGGGAAATGGCTGACAATCATATGCCAAATACTACCCTTGATATCGTCTTCCGCCTTGATATCTCCGGCTTGATACGGATAATACCCCTTGGCAACAATATCTCTCTCGTCATCAAAGTCCTTTGAAGTGGCATAGGGATCTCCATCAGGAGTAAGCATATGGAACAGCAGCATCTGCAGAATCCACACATCATCCGCTTTGGTCTTTCTAAAAGAAAAGTCCTTATCATAAATGTGCTCAGGAGAACGGAACTCGGGAATACCCACATTGCTGGGATAAAAAACTTCAGAATCTGCAATCTGTGCAGAATCCAAATCGACCAGATATGCGACCAGATCCTTATCGAACAGGATATTGCCTCTGTTGATGTCGCAAAGGATAATATTATTGTGATGCATAAAATCCACAAGCTCCGCAAAATTGACAGCCATGGTAACCTGATGCTGTTTGGTCACACCGGGGATAATTTCCTCGAAAGTATCATATGCAAAATCAGAGAACTTAGTTGTTCCGTTGAAGAACTTCATGATATAGCCAACAGGTTCTTCCTTTTCGTTATAAATGATTCTTTCCGGCCATGCAATTCGTTCCATAATCGGAGTATCTATGGCACGCAGGATACTATACTTTGCACACATCAAACGAATTTTTTCGAACTTCAGTTCGGAGTTGCTGTCCGGTTTAAATATCTTTGCACATTTTGTTCCGGAATAGATCGAATAGATGCTAGCCTCACCGCCGCTGCCGATTTCGGCCTCGATCAATACTGGAGAATATCCTTCCTTTTGCTTTATATACGCATTCTGACCGACAGTAGGCACCATACCGCTGAGTGTTTTGGGTTGCTCGGAGAATTTTGCCCTCGGCTTTCCAGTTGGGTCTTCGAACGCATGCATCTGGTTTTCTGGATTTGCCAGAAAACCTTTAGAAGTGATGTCGCGCTCGTATATTCGGATGTATTTCTGGTCATTCTGGTTTACTTTGTTTCGATATCGGATAAAGGTGCTTAATCCGCGATTAACACCAATGACCAAAATAGATTCATCCGTGTTCCTCTCTTTAATAAAAGAACTGATAGCGTGGTTTTCTTCAGAAATCTTTCCGGCAAGAGTGGTTAACATGTTGTATTTCTTTAAGACTTCAAGAGCATCTGCAATTGGCTTGATTCTATCATCGGTATTCGATGCCTGACGAACATATTCCACCGCTTCTGCACACACAACAAGCTTGGTTTTTGTTTTGCGTTTTGATTTTACTTCTATTACCTCACGCAACACTTTTTCGGTAACAGGCTTACGTAATGCCATATGGGTAAAAATTACATAGTCTCTTCCCAAAAGCTGTTTTTGACGTTCAGCCTTATCAAAACTGCCCCCAGGGGAATAGGATGCATTCTGCGTTTTAGAATGAGAATGGCTTACAGGCCGCTGAATATTCTGGGGAACTTTTTGGGTTTCTCTAGGCTTTGGCTGCACCGGATCATATTGTTGGGGTTGCACTTCGTCGACCTTGGAGTGAGTTCCTCCGATATCCGCAATGACCTGGCTATATTTTGTCAGTTTTCGCGAATCTAAGATAGGCATATCTGAAGACAGTACAATAATATTATTGCACTCCAACGCCTTCAGCGCTTCATCAAGAGACACCCCATACATTTTTGCTAAGTCTCTTATGGTTTCGTTCATCTGTACGCCTCCCGTTCTAATACTCTCTAATCAATCGGCAAGATAGGATTTGGGGCATCCTCAGAATTATCAAATAATGCACCATGCCTTCCGATTTTTTTTACTACAATAACTGCATAAGATTTTGTTGATTGCCAATCATTCTGTTTTAGCACGTCAACTGTTACGCCGTGATCTTGTGTAATGAGCAGGCAACTTTTTGAATCGTTTCGAAAATAAATCAGTTTTTCTATAAGTACTCTATCTGCGTGAATTACTTTTTCTCCACGCTCGTTGGTCCTTTTGTCGTTCTCATCTCCAACGATTTTCATTTTTTCAAGTTTACACTGTTCTATAATAAATTTAAGCCTGTCCTCAGCCTTTTTTCGAACATCGAATTCTTTATCCTCTTTTTGTCGAATAATCTTTAACTCCTCAAAAACGACATACGGAACAAATAGGATTGTTGTTTTTACTTTGTCCTCAGAAAGGAGCTTATAGAAGTCATAAAAACGATCATTTAAAAGGCTGCATGTATCAATAAAAAACAAGAAATGATGTGCCGCACAGTATTCTAACAGTTTTTTTGTGTATGTAATCTCTGGATACTCTATTTGAGATAGTTCTTTGAGGCACTCTAACTCAGGAGAAGTAATGATTGTGTTTTCAATCTGCTCCACTTGGCTTTCGTTGTCTTCGCCCCTACAGATATTATCACCCAAGTATTCCATTAACCTAATATAAAGAGACTCATCTATTTGGTTATGCTCGGACAGCACAATTCTGTTAAACTGTGTAAGAAGAATCTCGTGTAGTTTATGAACAGGGGTTTTTGTTTTTTTGGATATCTCAATCAAGTCCATACCATCACCTCCTAAAAACAGACCTACACACCATCCAAATGCCAACACAAGCGATTACACATGGCATTAGTGTATCAATAAGTTCTGACAAGTCAACCATCGAACCCAGCAGGTTATACTTAATAATACAGCCAACAATTGCGCCGCCCACTATGCCAACTGTGACTATATCCATATTAAAATAACGCCCAAACCGCAGTGATAAAAATGTTAACAATATGCCGCCAATCAATCCACCTACTATGCATGCACATAAGAACTCGCGAATGGAAATCCAATTAATGACGATTAAGCAGATAGCGATTAGAATCAATATAACCGGGAAAATAATTCTTAACACAGGTAATACTCTTCTGCTTAATCTATTGCTTCTTCTTCGCCTACTATTACGCCTTCCGGATTGTTCAACAAACGCAGAATCTATATTATCTTCATCACTTGCGCTAAAAATTGTACGTTGAGGTTGGGTATTGGAGCTGTATTCGACGTCTTCAGGCTCTTCAACTTGGATAACCCGGTGTCTTCTAGGAGTATGGTTCGTAGTATTACGAGAGACCTCACCTCTATGGGAATAATCGTTTTCATCCCGAATACGGGTAGGATCAACATTATTGCTTCTAGCCTCTGATGCAATATCTTTTATAAGATATAAGTCGCAAACATTGCAAATCAAGACAGAATCATCATATGTTCGTCCGCACTTAACACATTTTTTCACAATATATCCTCTTAAGTACACAAATGATTAACACGTGAATACCCCTCTGGAGAAATGATAAAAGCTCCTCCATCATGGATTCTTCCAAGGGTTAATTCAGCTGTTGCAATTGGCTCTTTTTGCACAATTGAGAGCCCTGTATGGCCGCTTCGTTGGGCTATACCAAAATGCATATCAAGCCAATTTCCACTTGAAACCATCAACTCGAAAATGTCTTTGGCATCCTTTGACGAAACGCCCAAGCATACTACCGTGGGATCTGGTATGTTACATTCCATTAAGTCGAGTCCGGCAAAAGTGTTTCCAATCAGGACGGATCGCACTTCGTCCAGTACCCGATAATCTTTAAAATGCGACATTGACTCATGAATGCTTACCAAATTACAAGTTGACCTGGATTGCTCTGTAAAAAACTCCAGCTCATTAATCACTGTCTCCAACAGCAATTCCCCGTAAGTTCCTGAGATCTCCAGTAGGCAAACCTCACCTTTTGACAAGCATGAAAAAAGGGAACGCCTCTTTCCATTGCAATTGGAAAGCCTGCTAATCTGCGCCACATATTGATTCCAAAATTCATAAAATTTTGTCACGACAACAGCCCATGAGTTTATAAAAAGGTTTTCAGAAAATCCCCCCGTAGCAATTCCAAGATTAAGTTCGATCCAGCCCAGGAACTGCATAAGTCCCTTTACTTGAATACGAGAATTTCTTGAACCAGGCGTTTCTACAAGATTGTCAATGATTATTGATAAATTATCGTAGGTGAATCGACTCTGCCCCAAGCCATCATATAACAAGAAGATCAGTTTCATCAAAAGCGCTTCAATATCTCTTGAGATAGCTTCCTGTTCGCCATATCTTCTTTTGATAATTCTGGAAAACATTCCAATAACCTGCTCTGGTGAAGCAGTATTGTCAAAGGGGATGTATTGTGTATTTACACCAAAATACACAATGGGAACCGGTTCATTATTCTCTGCTAATGCGACCAAATCCTCGTGCAGATCAGAGCTTACCGAATTAGGGGAACAAATTGCTAAGCAAGGCCCCCTGTGTTTGGAGCCATTGTTTAAGGAATCAGCAATACAACTGTAAAAAATATTTTCTTTAATTCTTGTTGCAGCTTCACCATCCGTTCTTCCTCCGCACACAATGAGATTTCCACGATCGGGAACAAACTCAAACAGTCTGGCGCAAACACGATTAGCCCTTCGATTATGCCTTCGAACAAATCCCGCAACAATTAGATTCCCGATAATCCCCACAGTTATCACCCCTTAGCAACTATATTCCGAGAAAACTTAAACTTAAATGGTTCCAGATTTCCCATCTTCACATATGCCTCACCAACGTTAAGGCGAATGATATCTCTTTCTTCAATGCATTTGCGTTCGTAGGGGGCTGAAAAGCCAATATTGCCGTCCGCAAGCGAATAACGATCCGAAACACGAGCCGTTCCGGTTATATTCTGTATTAATCTGATGCTCCGGTCATTGCAATTAAAGGCAACGACTGATTGAAAAGCATTGAGTATTACAGATGCCTCTGCCTCGCCATAGTTAATGAAAATCTGATCTGCATCCTGGAGACCTGCAATGATACAAACACCCATACCTCGAAGCTGGCTCAATGCCATCGAAAGGTATTCAATCTTGGGGAGCTTTGAAAACTCATCCAAGAAGATATATGTCTTGCCTACTTTTCCTGGATTCTCCCTATAGAAGGCCGCTCTGTTTGCAATAATGTTATCGACAAAAAAGCGAAAAACATAGGACTGGGACTGTGGTAGTGAGGGATTATAGGACAAGAAGAGAACATTGGAATCCAATCCTCTGGCGATATTCGCCGCAGAAATGTAGCGATTTCCCTCTTTGGCTGTAGTACCATATGCAGCAGCAAAAACATCGTTTGCCATGTTACTAATCTCACTGATAACGCCATATGCCGATTGATCATTGAACTCTTTGGGAGGAATATAGGTTAATGCTCCACGGAATTGTTCATATAGCATTAAGACATTTCTGTATGCCATATAAGAATCTTCTTCCTCATATTCCAATCCCTGAATAAAGTTTTTAAGACTTTTATTGTTCAGCTTGTCGTCGCACCCAGTTTCCTCGTACTCATATAGGAAATAACGGATAATACATTCTGTGATTTCTCTGGCGGCATTCACAAAATAGGGTTGATAAGAAGATACCCTGTCTTTATACAGATACGCACACAACTCTTTGATGCGCATGTCCAGCAGATATTCGTTATCAAGAAAGGGGCGTAACTCATCAAAAATATTCCAGGCATAGTCATCTTTGAGTGCATCAAGGATTAAGTCGCCTTGTTGATAAAATGCCTCTTGATAATCACCTTTTAGATCAAAGAATATTGCCAGATCATTTTCTTGAAGCTGTTCAAGGATCTGCCCTGCAAGGCTAAGGAACGTGTTGGTTTTTCCTTGGCCCGCTTTTCCTAAGAACAGCAGTCCCTTTGTCAACACATCGTCATCCAAAAGGATCGTCCGGGTAATCTCTTGAAATTTTCCGGGCAAGGTGTACTGCTTACCTTTGGCTCTCGGAAACACCGGAAAACTATTATAGTCAGCCACAGTTCCTTCGTAAATGCGTAATTTATTGCTCATCATTTACCGCCGTGACCTCCGCCTCCAGCTCCACCGTGACCGCCACCAGTGGCTCCGCCATGTCCACCGCTGATTCCACCAGGACCGGCTCCAGTACCACCGTGACTTCCCTCTGCGCTACCGTTTCCCGAACTGACATGTATACCGCCGGAGCGTCCAGCGGGATTGCCTGTGGTTACTCCATGTGAACCAAGATTACCGTGGGTTGATTTAGAGGCAGACTGAACCGAATTTGTGCTTTTCGTGCCGTTGGTATTCTTCGCCTGATATGCCTGGATGGCTTTTTTACAATTGTTTATCTGCGCCTTATTACCATATTTCAGTCCAGATTCTCTTCCTTGTTTACCAGGGCCATTATCTCCTCTCTCACGTCCAGAATCCTTTGAACTATTTTTGGGGGAGGTAGTAGCTTTATTGCTGTAGTTCCTGCTTACAGCATCCAAATTAGCTTGCACATCAGGAGTAACTTTTAGACTTTCTAACCATGCATTTCTATCCGAAGACATAGCATATACCACCTTTCTCATCGGCTGCTTTACAATACAAGTGCAACAGAAAAAATAAAAA
>ERZ780203.534-NODE-534-length-41506-cov-5.116595_pt1 | contig 41506 bp, 48 predicted proteins | sample MGYA00511168_ERZ780203 | MGnify/ENA primary metagenome ERZ780203 (study PRJEB29588, sample SAMEA2156577) | human gut metagenome | biome: human gut; feature: human-associated habitat; material: faeces | place: Denmark | collected 2008/2010 ...
CCGCCTAGCGGCGTGCCAGCCCGCGATCCAGCTTATGCGGCGGTAGCGGCAGAGTATCAGCGCAATTTCGGGATGCAGCCTATGGGCGTTATTTCGGACACCATAAGTCAGGGGCTTCAGGAACTATGCCCGGAAGCGGTTATATATGCCATACACGCCGCCAAGAACGCAGGCACATTGAGGGCTCCATGGCGGTATATGTCACGGGTGATTGAAAGCATGGTTGCCGCAGGCGTCAAGGACATGGCAGGCGTAGAAGCCTATAAAGAGCAGGTAGAACGGCAAAGCGACAGGCGATCCCAGCCCAAGCAGAAAACATGGGAGGAAATCGCGGAAGAAGCCGAGCGGATTGCAGCCCGCGAAAGAGGTATGAACCATGACGATTAAAGAAACGGCGAAGCTTTTTGAAGATATGTCCTCTCTATGGCCGGGAAAGGTGCGATTTAATGACGAATCCCGCGCCGCGCTGTTGTGGCAAGGGTATTTTGCCAACGTGCCGGCAGGCACCGTTAAACAAGCATTAAAAGCGTATCTAATGAACGGCAGCCCTTTTGCGCCCAGCGCAGCGGAGCTCATGGCAGGCGTTATTGAGATCGTTCGCGCATCCTATCTGTCGGACGAGCAGGCGTATCAAAAAATTCACTATGCCGTATGCGCCTATGGCCGCAATGGGATGGAGCAAGCCCGGGAAGAACTAACGGCCCCGCTGTTCAGCGTCGTGGATGCCGTCGGGGGGTGGAAAGCCGTGTGTGAAGGCGTAAAGCCTTCGGATATAAAGGCGGCATGGCACACCCATGTTACGGCAGAAATAAAGCGCATGGTGGAGGGAACGCATGAAACCGATTTTAGCGATTGACCCCGGAAATATCCAATCTGCATTTTGCCTGATTGATCCGGATGGATATAAGCCCTTAGAGTTCGCAAAGCAGGACAATGAACAAATCCGCAAAGCGGTCAACCGGTACTGCGCATCCAAGGGCTGCGGACATGTTGTAATCGAAATGATCGGGCATTATGGCGCAGGTATGCCGGCTGGTCAAACCCTCTTTGATACCTGTGTTGAAATTGGGCGGTTGGAACAAATCATCTATGATTGTGGGATAGCATTCAGTACATGCAAAAGGGTGCTTGTAAAAGCGCATCTATGCGGGACACCAAAAGCTAAGGATAGCAATGTGAGACAGGCGCTAAAAGACCGCTTTGGAGACAAAGGTACAAAAAAGAACCCGGGCCATTTTTATGGATTCAGCAAAGACGTTTGGCAGGCTTATGCACTTGGCGTGTACTGGATCGATACGCAGAAGGAGGAACCCGATGTCCTACGTTAACCGATACACCAAAGATGTGGTCATTGTGCTATCCGGCTTTGCTGGATATATCGATCTGCTGTTATCCGAAAATAACAAATGCGTGCAGCCCTATACAAAGCGACTGAAAACGGCGCAGACCTATTGCGCAACAATCATTGACGGTATCCTTCATGATGTGGATGAAACGCAGCGAAATATGTTAGCAAAGCAAGCCCAGCATACTACCGTGCTGCTTGTCCCGGACGAACAGGCCAAGCGAACGCCGGAATTATGCGTGATCGATATGAACACCGTCAATCAGCTCATAAATTCTGCGTTCGGTGAGTGCTTTTTGTGCGAAAAGACTATGAGAGACGCAAGGGAATGTCCGTTGAGGAAAAACCTTCTTGCCGCCGGAGCGGAAGCCTATGACAACGGAAAGGGAACATGCCCGTTCAAGCGCGGGTTGTGACAAAAAATTAGTGATTAGGAGGTAGAACGCCATGGAAAATGTATTTCCTGAACGGCTGAAACAAGCGCGAAACAAGCTCCGCATGACACAGGCTAATCTGGCTGAAAAAAGCGGGCTGTCCTATGCCAGCATTTCAGCCTATGAAAAAGGAGCCAAAACCCCTAACATCATCATAGCCGCCGCCCTTGCAAAAGTCTTGTGTGTCTCCACGGACTGGCTTGTGGGCCTTGATGATAACCAAACGCCGCAACCCAGCACCCTGGGCGATTGCGCGCAAATCATGCTTGGCGCGGTTTGGGCATGGGAAAGACAAGGGCTAATCGACCGCATAGAGATTAGCGGAAACGAGCGCGAATGCCTAACTATTAAGATTTCTAAGGGCATACTGCTTAATTTTATACGCGACTGGGCAAAAGTCCATGAAGAAATGTATTGCAGGGGAGTCATCGATCAAGAAATGTATGAAGCTTGGATGGATAAGCGCTTTAGGGAGCTGGCCAAGATCCCACTTCTTGATAACAAATAAATAAGGGCAGGAGGTAACTCATGCAAGCAAAAAAGTGCGACCGGTGCGGATGCTTTTATGAGAGCTGCAATGGCGCAAATAACTACCTAAAACGCAACAAGTTCATGTTGGTTAGGGTTGAGGGCGATAAGAGGTTCAAATACAATGAGCGGCAAGTGCTTGATCTGTGCCCCGAGTGCATGGAGGCCCTTATGACATGGTTGTATGCCGTTAAAAACAGAAAAGAGGGATAAGTATGGATTACAAGAAGCTGATTGCAGCTATTAAGCTGTGCGGAAGCACACCCAAAGTTGATGAGTGCAAAGCGTGTGCATATTGGGCTGGCGGTGATATGAGCAAGTGCATCCCGCGTATGACAATGGAAGCCGCTGCCGCAATCACCGATCTGTTGGTCTATAACCAATCCCTTAGAAATGCCGCAAACGGATTCAAGGATCGTGCAGAAAAGGCGATAAATGATATTTATAGTGTGCGCCCGTGCTCTATTTGCGCAAATTACTCCGACAGATGGGATGATAAATGCTGGGCATGCAGGGGCACCAATGAAAAATACCACCCGGATTTCACATGGCTTGGAGAGACGGAGGATTATGATGAGTGATAACCTGAAAAAATGCCCGTTTTGCGGATCGCAAAATATCATTGTTTCAAATTGGGGGATGTGGCGTTGTTGGTGCGCAGATTGCAAAGCAAAGTCCGAGGATGGGATATATAAAAAGGACGCAATCGAAGCCTGGAACCGACGAACCGACAATAGATGGATCAGCGTGGAGGACAGGCTGCCGGATGATGACGATAGCTACCTTGTCTGGAACGGGAATCATATATTCGTAGCGATATATTGGGGAGACGGCGAGTGGATGTTCGATTCTCATGCAACGCATGAAGTCGCCCATTGGATGCCGCTACCCGAACCACCGAAGGAGGATAGCGATGGATGACACACCCAAAAAATGCCCATTTTGCGGGGGGAAAGCTAGGTATGTTTACAGCATGCCGCTAAATTACGTCGAATGCACAAAATGCAAAGCATTAGGAGCAACAATAGTAGACGCCTATGAGCAGCGCGACGGAAAAAAAGAAGCGATAGAGGCATGGAACCGCCGCGCCGGATGATAAGGAGGGCTAACGATGAGCCGATATGTTGACATAGACACGCTTGGGATCGGCCCGGCGAATCCAGATGTATTTCGTGACAGAGCATATGCAGATGGATGGAATGCAGCTATAAAAATACTGGATAATTGCCTAAAGAATATTCCAGCCGCAGACGTTGCTCCTGTACGGCATGGGAGGTGGATTATTGGAGAACCAGGCATTATCGGGGTGCCAATACATTGCAGCAAATGCGGGTGGGGGTCAAACAACGCAGACCAGAAAAAGTGGATGAAATATCCAGGGCACAAATTCTGCGGCGCATGTGGCGCTCTTATGGACGGGGGTCAAGGTAATGACTAAATTTTGTGCACACGAAATACATGGTGGTATTTGTGAAAAAACAGATAGTTTTTGCAATCTTGGCTCTTGCCCATATGAGGACTTGAAAGAGTATGCCCCGGTGCGGCATGGAAGCTGGGAAACAATCACTGATCCATATGGGCGGATAGAGGGCTGGCTTTGCGAATGCGGACGCGAATCAAAAGAAAAATGCAGCTACTGCCCCAACTGCGGCGCGAAGATGGACGCGGAGGGCTAACCATGGCCGGTTATGTACCAAGCCCGGAGAGGTTAGCCCGCTGCCGCAAATGCAAGTATTGGTTACCATTGAGCGCCAACCAAAAATGTTGTCAATACATCCTGGAGACCGGGCACAGCCGCGGGGGTGATCCGTGTACAAAATATAAAAGGAGAGGAAAGGATGCAGAAACCCATTAACGGCGCAAAGGACGACAAAGGGAAACTACCGCTTGCCCTTGTTCCAACGTCATTGATCCGGGCTGTGGCAGCAGTCCGAGCATATGGCGTAGCAAAATACGGGGATCAAGAAAACTGGCGAACCGTGGCGCCCGAACGCTATCAGAACGCCCTGTACCGTCACTTGCTAGCTTATTTGGACAACCCAACAGGCATAGACGAAGAAAGTGGACTTCCCCATATTTATCATCTGGCATGCAACGCAGCATTTCTAGTAGATTTTTACGACGCAGAACAAAAAAGGGGTGGCGGGCATCGTGGATGGCGTGCTATGCGGCGAATGCAAAGATTGGATCGATATTCATCGTGGAAAAGATGGTAGGAAGGTTGGGACTTGCCAAAAAACAGGGAAAAAACATTATAGGATCCACAAGTGTGATTCGCCGCAAAAACTCACAGAACAAGATAAATTTAGCCTTGACGCGTTTGTAAGAAATCGAAACATATCCAAGGAAGAAGTGACGACCATGTATTTAATGCGAAGCAGCGGATCGTCGTATGGCGCAATAGCACAGGCGGTCGGGCGAAACTCCGGGTATGTATATACAACTTTATTACAGCTAAAAGAGCGTGGAATTGTTATGAATACCGATGACTAATTGAATTGCGAGGTGTGCATGGGAGAGAAAGGCAGGCCGTGGAAAAAAGTAGTGCCCGAGCAACAGTATAGGATGATCGAGGCCATCCTATACCAGTACTCGGAGATGGTGAGAACTGTAGCTGAATGGCGGGAGAATGCCATCCTGGGATCCAGGAAAAGAGACGACGGTATGCCAAGGGGACATGCTCATATCAGCGATCCCACATCCATTGCGGCTATTCGTTTGGAAAACCCACCAGACAGCATCGCCAGTAAAATAGCCTGGATCGATGTGATAAACGATGGATTGCGAACGCTCAAAAGTCAGGATGAAGTGGAGGGAACGCACCTCTATGATGTTTGCCGAGCCTACTATGGGATTGAAAGCCTTGGCTATGAGCGAAGGAACAAGGTAGCAATTATCCGTGATCTGGCCTGGAAATTGCATGTGGATGAAATGACTGTGAGGCATGATAAAGATCTCGTTGTATCCAAGGTATGGAGCGTCGCGGTATGGAAGGGGATGATAAATCCGACAGAAGAAAATTAAAAAAAGTTGGGTTGAAGGGTTGACAAGTTTGTTGCTACAATATATATTAACAACGTAGCAACAAGCTTGGAGGTGATAATACGGCTGCTATCAAGAAGGGAACGAAGCTCACGAATAATCCTAAGGACTTTATGTTGCGAGTACGGCTTGACCAGGTGACACTTGACCATTTGGACGCAATATGCGAAGCCAGGCAAAAAAGCCGATCAGAAGTGGTTCGGGATGGGATTGAGCAACAGTTCCAGGCAACAAAATAAGAGAATCCCGGCGTGAAGCTTGGCGGCTTCCGGAATTCTCTGTCACCCCGACCTAACGGCCAGGCAAGCAAATTATACCACGCTTGCCTCCGAAGGGTCAACCCGACAACCCCAATGGAGGTTTTTTCATGACCGAAAAAATGAAGCAGTACACCCAGCGTGTGAAGATTGAGAACTATTACTACTATTGTTTGAGCATAATGGAGATTGATTCATTCGCGCAAAGCAATTTGTATGATGCAATATGCGATGCGTTCGACTATGGACTAGCAAAAGGCTACCGGGCTGCGCAAGCGGCGCAACGGAGAAAGGCGGCTGCGAAATGAACGAACTGAAAATCTTTGAGAGTGAGACTTTCGGCCAGATCAGGGCCCTGGAGAAGGACGGCGAACCGTGGTTCTGCCTTGCCGATGTATGCAAGGCGTTGGAAATCACCCATGTAAAAGATACTGCTGATAGGTTAGAGAAAGATGAGGTCGGTCAAGCCGAGGTCATCGACAGCATGGGTAGAAAGCAAACCGTAACGAGCATCAGTGAATCGGGACTATATAATGTGATCCTGAGATCTGACAAACCGCGGGCTAAACCATTTCGGAGATGGGTAACGACCGAAGTTTTGCCTTCCATCCGTAAGCACGGGGCCTACATGACCCCGGAAACCCTGGAAGCGGCGATCATGAACCCGGACTACCTGCTCAAGGTGGTTACAGCCTTAAAGGACGAGACGGACAAGCGTAAGGCCTTGGAGGCTGCCAACGCCGCGCTGACCACGGAAAACGCGATCATGGCACCTAAGGCCGGTTACTTCGACCAGCTGGTCGACCGGAACCTTCTGACCGGCATCCGAGAGACGGCGAAGGAGCTTGGCGTGAAGGAAAAGGTATTCGTCCGGTTCCTGCTGGATCATAAGTACCTTTACCGTGACAAGAAAGGCAAGCTCATGCCCTACGCCCAATATGTAGACGACCTGTTCGTCTTGAAGGAATCCTACAACGAGAAGACCCAATGGGCGGGGACGCAGCTTTTGGTCACGCCCAAAGGCCGCGAAACCTTCCGGCTGCTGATCCCATCGGCTGCATAGAATAGCAAAAAGCCCTCCGCATATCGCGGAGGGCTTTAACGTGCTGTCTAGCATAAAAAGCATGAGCTAAATACTATGCTTTTTGCATTGCAACGTCTTACAGGTGTGAATGCTAGGGTAAATATACGCAAGGGGTTATAGGCCGATTTAAGCGCTCTTATTTGTAGCCTGCTTAACCAGCTGATTCCCGTACACGGCAACGCCGGCAGTAATCACGCCCTGCATGATCCCCTCTACGGCGCTGCCACCAGTAGTCAAAGCGATAGTCAGGCAGAAAGCAATGCCAGCTGCCCCCAGCAGGTAAGGGATCAGCCAGTCGGCCACCTTCGGCGTCCGCTTGAGCGCCGCGCCGATGCACCATAGCACCGGCACCACGATTGCACAGTTTTCAACTAGATATGTCATGAGCATTTCTTCCATAAAATAATACCTCCTTATCGATTTTTGATTATGTATTCTTCAAGTTCTTTCCGCATCTTTGTTACAGGGCCATTAGCGCCAATCTGCCCAAGGCCGTCCAAGCAGGCAAACATGGCTCTTGTTAAAATTTCGGTATCGTCTTTACGATAGTCCGACCTTCGTTCCAACCGGCGAAACCGAACCGTCATATTGACAATCCATACGATGACCCCGCCAATGAACGTAACGATCGCGATCCATGCGCCTGCATGGGAAAAATCAATCGTCATGCTTTCCTCCTACATCTTTGCCCAGGTCTTGGGGCCAATGTCCCCGTCCTGGGAGAGCCCCTGGGCCCGCTGGAACGCCTTGACCGCCTTATCGGTGCCTTGCCCGAAGATCCCGTCCGCCTTGCCGCAGTTATAGCCCAGCTCATTCAGCCGTTCCTGTGCCCAGCGCACATCCTCGCCCCGCATGTTGGGGCTGGTCAGCTTTAGGATGCGCGTCAGCTCCGGCTTGGTTCCGGCGTCTCCAACCTTAGTGGTATAAGCTAGGCTGATCCATCCAGCGCCGGATTTGAGCCGTCCCCATCCGTCTTGCTCATCTACAATGGTGTAGCTGCCTTTATCCCGGATGCATCCGGCCACGTCGTAATTCGTGCCGGGGCCTTTACGGATATTTAGCGCATCGGCTGTGACGCGCACGATATAAGGCGCAAAGGTCTTTTTAGGCTCCGCGAGGTACTTCCCGTTCACCCAGCCCCGCAGGCTGCCCTGCTGGATCAGCGCCCAGCCGTTATCCGCTAGGCCGTAGACCTCTACGGTGCTGCCATGGGCCAGCTCCCCCAGCTTCGTGCCTTTTGCGTTGGCTTCATCGCGCACGTTTAGGGTGTCGCCGGGCGTGTTGACCATTTTCTGGCCCATGCTGACGGGTTCTTGGGCTGCACCGTCACTAGATTTAATGCCCAGGATGTCGCAGATCAGCCTGGCTTCTAAGGCCGCCATGGTTTCCAGGTTGCCAGCCTGCATCAGCCAGGCGCACTCCCCCGGGTTACTATGGAAGCCGTGCTCAATCAAAAAGACATGCGGGCAGCCTGCCGCCACGGCGGACTGGATCACGGTATAGTAATCCCAGTTGCCGCTACCTTTGCGGGTGCTGGCCCCACGGGCTCGGGTGCCGCCGTTGATAAGGGCTGCCAGTTCATTGCACCACTTGGTCGCGTGGGGCTTGTCGGCGTTACGCTTAATGCTGTAGAACACGGTCACGCCGTTGGCACTGGCGCTGCTGGCGGCATTGCTGTGCAGACTGACAAACATGTCCGCGCCCTTGGCCTGCTTGCCCCGGGCGGTCAGGCTCGGGTTGTCGGTGATCTTGGTTCGGGTGATGCCTACATCCAGACCAGCGGCCCGCAGCTTATCTGCCAGTAGGTAGGCGTAGTGATACATGGCCGTCCCCTCATAGTATCCGGAGACAGCACCCCTGTTGTAGCCCTCTACATGACCAGGGTCAAGAATGATTTTCGCCATGGTTTGCTCCCTTCCCCCTGTTTTAGGGTATAAAAATACCGCCTCCTGGCGGTTGGGGTTCAGCTTATTGGTCTTTGATCTTGTATCGCTTTAGATAGATTTCTTTTACCGCACTGGTCGCTTTACGCTTTGCAGTTCCGGCAATGTCCTTTGCTTCCTTTTCATCCTTGGCGCTCGGAAGCTTTTTGAGATTGTCTAACAATGTTTGCGTCCAGATTCGCTCCATGGCGCTCTTGGTCTTGTCGTCCACGTCATCCCAGGGCACAACGCCGTCTTCTGTAAAATCGGGCGGGTATTTGGGAACGAAAGTAGTGCTGCCGGTGTCAATATACCATTGCTGCATGGACTTCATCTGATCGGATTCGGATTGGTTCGTAAGCGATTCCGGCAACCCTTCATTTCCGATAATCCACTTGGTTTCGGCTTTGTCCGGCGCACTCTTGGACGTAGCCTTTTGCCGGATAGCGTCTAGCCCTTTCCTTGGGCCGTATTTTTCCATCCATGTTTCCATTGCCATGTTGCCCATAAGCTGATATTGGAGGATGTTTTTACGATGCTCTAAGGTGCGGGCGCTAACCTGATCGTCGGATAGGGTTTCGTTTTCGGCCAGTTCGCGTATAGCGTCCCATTCGGCAGTGATTTTTTCGTCCAGCCCTTTAATCCCTTCATCGGATTTGAGCAGTCGATCCAACTCTATAATAGCTTGCTGCCGTTCATCATCAGTAAGCTCATAGTTAAGCTCCGAAGAATCCAGCTGCCGGTTAAAGGTGGTGAGAATTTCGTTAAGTCTGTCTTTGGTATCGCGGTATTCGGTCTTTGCATCGTTGGTATAGTAGGGATTGATCGTCATTCGGTTCAGGAAGGTTTGGCCCAGGTTCCGTAAACCGGCAAGCGGGTCGTTTACATCAAAACCGATTGTATAGTCATAGGCAAGCGGAGTTGCAATCTTTCCCACAACGCCAGAATATTGTTCGGCCACATACTCCAGCTTCTTTGGGGAAATGATATCCCCTTTGCCTGCCATAGAAGAAAGCGTATTGATCCAATTGGCCGCTTTTATGGCCCATTGCGAAGTGGTATCGTCATATTGCATTCCGAGCGGCAGGTCTTTCATGGATTCGGATACGATGCTGGAACCGTAATAGGATTTGTTGGTGGCCGCTTCCCACAAAGGCGCCCAAGCAGGAGAAGAGAAAAGATTCACTTCACCAAGGAGGCCATGAAACGCATCTGTAAGTTCGTCATTAAGGTCGCCATTCATAAATCCGGCTGCAAGTGCTTGAGGCAATCCGAAGGTTGCCGTAACAAGGCCTTGCGCTTTGGGCAGCCGTATATAATCGCCGTCTTCCATTCCAGGCAGGCCGCTGGCAGGGATGCACCAATAAGCATTTCGGATTTCCGCGGGCAACGCTTCATATTCGTCATGGTCGCCCCATATGGATCTAAGAAGGATTTCGGTGGCTGTACCCAAAACGGTATTGAGTGCGGCAAGACGGATAACTTTGGATGACCGGTTGCCAGTGGATTTATCGGTAAGCTGGCGGATTTGCTGGCTAGTTCCCTGCCAAGTAGCATTCATGAATCGGAATAACGTGCTCCACCCACGCATTTTCGATCCGCTTACAGCGAATTCCGTGGTTGCGGTACGGCTCCTTCTAAAAGAAAGGGCGCGGCCATTTTGATCGGTTCCATACTTTTCAAGCGCCCCAAGAAACTCGGCAAACCGCGTATTGTCTTCAACAAAGTTTCCAACAGCAGCCGCCTTGTCCGATAGAGTTTGAAACATAGAACCGATTTCCCGAAGCGCAGATTCGCTGTGATACCCTTTTACAAGGTTCTTTTTGAGTTTGAGGGCGCTGGATGGATTACCCATTCCAGCTTCGCCTTCTCCGGCGCCGCCGCCCATTGCAAGATATTGCCGGTATCGGTCATCATTCTTTTTAAAAAGCTTGATGAAAGCAGCCTTCCCGATGTTTTGAAGGGCCTTCGCAGGATTGTTTTCACTTCCCATTGTTAGAAGGTTTTGGGTATCCCGGATCGCGTTAGGAAGCAAGAACAAGGGGTTTTTTTCAGTCAGAAGGCTGACGAGAACGCGGGATGTTTTCGAGAGTGCGCTTGGTATACGAAGGCCGCCTGTGTCAAGCTGCAAGAGAGCGTTATATAGCGCCGGGGCTTGGACTTCATAACTGGCAATGGTTCCATCTGGACGCACTACGTTAATGATCCTGTCGCCGGAAGCGGTTGTGGAGCTTTTGAAAATAGTAGCGACACCTCCACCATCTTTGCGGCGTAGCATGTCCATGACTAAACCAATCATGTCTTTATCTGCATCGTTAATGTTTTCGTTGGATTCTTTGATATATCGATCTAAAACCTCCGAAATGTTAACAGATTCTGAATTCATGTCCTTGTTAGCGGGCATAATCAGATAGCTCAATCCGGGAACCTCTTGATATAACCGGTCGAGTTCAAGCAGAATGGCGTTTTGACGCTGTGCAGAAACCGCGTTGTGGATCATGGTATACATGGATTCAATGGGATCATAGATGTCTCGGGTGCTTCCTTCCTGGGCCGAGCGTTTTAGTGTAAAAATATTATTTGTCCCTTCGCCCTTCCTCGATATGCCTGCTACATCCATAACGCGCTGTAAGGGAACATAATTTGGATTAAGCTTCTTAAACACATCATAGGTTTCCTGCGGCAGGAAGCCCTCGTTAACCACCCAATTCTGCATGAAAGCGTCCCAATACCGGATAATCTTTTGCTGGGCTTCAACGATGTCCGGGCGGTTCGTTTCGATCCCCTGGATGAAGGACGTCGCTTCGCTGGACGAGATCAGTTCAGGGAAAACGGCCTTCCCTTGAAGGGCCCAGTCGGCCATGGCGTGTTTTGCTACCATGTATTCGATCAGCGTGTCGTAATCAGCCCTGCCTTTCAGCCCGGCAAAGCAATCCTTAAGCGAACCTATATCGTAGACTGTTTCGCCGTCTGGGGTGAACATATGGCTATTGATAAGGCTATCTGCGACATTTTGGGAATAAATGGCGTTTTTCGCCAGGCCTTCAAGGCCCAAATATTCCTTTGAGCCTTTGCCAATTTCATTCAGGCGTTCGTTGATTTCCTGGTCGATGATACGCAGCGGGTGATAGCTGTCGGAAAGATAGGTAATCATCCGATCCTTGAAGCTTAAACCGTCGTCTTTCTTTTTATCGCCGTTGGATTGAATGACGGAGCGGATTCTTTCGGTAACAGGAGCGTCGATAAAGGAATGGTATGCGCTGCGCAAGTTCTCCAGTGTGCGCTTATCTGCATCGGAAAGCCTTTCAACGAATCCTGTGAAGAATTCTGAACCGCTGAACGCTCTTGCTTTTGTTTCGTCCGTAATGTACATTCGGACAAATTCAGCAATTGCCTCGCCCCGTAACACGGCGCGGTCGTTGTTGTATGCGCTCTGGAAGCTTTCAGGCAACGCGTCGACCATATGGTCAACCTGTCCGGGGAAAGCTTTTTGCAGACCGTATTGGTTGTCCAAATGGTGCCCAGCTTCATGGGAGAAGGTATCAATATCGGCGGCAAGTTTCACATTGACGCCATGGCTATTCTTTCGATAGTATCCCTTTGTTTTGTTTTTTAGCGGACGGGAATAATGCTTTCCGCCTTGCTGTAAGCCTATGCCTAAAGCCTTAGCGGCGTCGATCATAGCCTGCTGCATGCTTTTCAAGCGTTTGTGCGCGGCCCGTTTTTCTTGCCTGACCTGCGGCGCGTCGGATGGGAGAACATCGGCGTCAGCATCGATATCAGTATATTCAGAAATGTTCATAGCGTATTGGGGTTGCTCGCTTCGTGGTTTCGCATATATCCGATCCATCACGTCGCGCAATACGCGCACTTGTTCCCCTTCGGATACGTCGGCAGGGAAAATATCCGGATACATTCCGGAAAGTTCTTGCCAGACTACATCCAGCGGCGTCCCATCGTTGGTAAGATTGGTTTTTCCCCATAGCGCATTCCTGTAAGCGCCATAGCTATCATATGCGATGGAAGCCTCCTGCCGCTGGGTTTCTGATAGCGAAATGCGCGCGTTTTTCAGATAGGACTTAATATCCTTATAGCGGCTATCGTCAATTGCATCCACGGCAGAGGACGCATCAACCGTCTCTTCGGTTTCAGGCGCTAGGGGATCAGGCTGGCCGTCCCAAGGCTGGGGAAGGTTTTCTTCCAGGTTGACGCGCTGCATATCCTGGGCAACCTGCCCGGCCTGCGCCTCCCGCGCAAGACCCGCTTCAAGCTGGCGGTCATTTGCCTCGGCGCGCAGCTGGGTATCTACAGCGACAGACGCTCCGATGCGTTCTTTGCCGTTGATCCCAAAGAGCGTATCAACGCCGGATGCAACCGCTTGTTGAAATGCGATATACCCTTTGTGGGAGGCCTCCATGGCCTCCGTACAGGCTTTTTCAGCTTGGGCAAGCCCTTGATCCAGGTTGCGACGAAGATTTGACGCATTCTGTACGCGGGCCGTATATTCGCTCATTGGGTGCCCAGCGGTCTTAAGCTGCGATAGGCGGGTTTCCACATCGTCCATCATGGTGTTGAGCTGTTCAAGCGCCTGATCTTGGGCCGCGTGTTCTACACCGGCGGCTTCCAATAGATCAGCATCGTCCTGGGCGCGTTCGATCCGCTGGGCAAGAGATGCTTTCTCTACAGCTACAGAGCCTATCGTTTGCCCCTGCTGCATAAGCACGGTACCGGCAATATGCTCGGATACCTTAGCCTGGGCGGCGCTGATTTGGGCGTCCGCATCCGCAATTCGCTCTTGCGCAACCTGATAAGCGCTTTCCGCCTTTTCTGCGCGATCCACCAGCTTTTTATAAGCGCTTGCGGCGCGGCTAAGGTCTTGGGACACCTGTTCATTATCCGTAAGTTCGATGCCTGCTTCAAAGGCGTCTAAATCGTCTTTACTGGTTTGGGCATGTAAAGCGCGGTTCAACAAGCCACGATTGGATGCATCGGGGATCACCATATTTACCGCGTCAATATCCTCTAAAGCAAGTTCTCGTTTTGCCGCCTTGATCACTTCGGATTCGCTTACGTCTTCCGCTGTAAAAATACCTTGGCTATCCGATGCAATCAACTCGGCTTCTGCTTTGGTATAAACATATGGATTTCCATGCTCATCCGAAAGGATATACGGCATGTTACGTTTCTCGTCAAAGCCCATAATCACTGAATCCTTGTTGCCGCTTTTCGCCGCCCGGCTATAGTTGATAGCGTCTGATATGTTCGGCAGGTTAGAGGTCGTTTCAAAAACGCCGGCAACAATTAGGGTGCTCAGTGTCGTATCCAGAATTCTTGACGGATTGATAACCGCTTCTTCCGATGGATCATCCGAATAAAATTTCATATCGGAATCATAGATCATTTTCTTGAAAACAAGCTGGCTAATATCCTGGACATTTTCTTCGATAACTTCTCGGCCAGTAGACTTCAAAAGAGAAGCGCCAAGCTGTTTCATCCCTTGTGAAGCAAGGTTTCCGGGATTCAACGGCGATATATCCAGAGAATTTATTGCCCCGGTAGCAAGCGCGTAAAGCCCTTGTTGTGAATAATCAGCGCCTTCCTGTCGTGCTTCTTCCAAACCCATACCAGCATAGTTAGCCGTATTATAAGCTCGTGACAGTGCTGGCCCAACTATCGGGATAGAACCAATCCCATACCGAGTTAAAAGCTGTGCGCCGTTTGTAACGAGGGATGTGACGCCATGATCCCATAGCCAATTGCCAGTTTGCATTTCGGCAGAGGCATTGTCATAAACAGCGGTATTAGTCATAACGTTTGCTTTGCCGATAACGCCTTTATCTACAAGCCCAAAAGCGGCAAGCACGTCAACCATAGAGTAAGCGTGACGGGCCTTTTCTTCATCTGTCGTAAGCGCAGAGGCATCTGTCCAATTCCCGACGCCAGTTTTGACCATATCGTCAAAATCAATCCCCTGCTCCATCATGCCGATAATATGTCGCTGATCAGCCGTCGCGTTTCCAGAAGCTTTTACCTGTTGAATAGCCGACATCAATTCAGGGATATACGCTTCCGGATTAGATTCGATGTATGCAACCTCCGCACCGGCGTCATGGATATTTGTTGGATTTTTTCGTAAGTTTTTGTCTTGCCCTTGATCGGAAATGGCATTCCATACAGCTTGCAATCCACGCCATGTGCCCATTCCAGCGTTTTGAAACATCGCCTGCGACGCTCTGTCTTTCCATGGGGTAACGCCCAAAACAGAGGTTTGCCACTGCGCGTAATTCTCTTTTGCCGCCCATACTTGGCTTTCATCGGCTCCTGATTCTGCACGAGGCATATCGGAATCGGGGGTAGAATAATAAGGGAGAACTTCAAAGGTTTGGGGATCCATCTGCCAGAATGAATATCCCGCTTCGCGATTTGCCTCGTACCTTTGGTATGCAGCTTCAGTAATCGTATCTCCAACAGAATTTTTCAAATTGAGGTCAATCTGGTTTTGTGTATGCTGAAGATCGGAATCGGATATTTTCTTTACGTCGATAGAATCTACATATTCAGCGTATTCGTCAGTACCAGACTGCTGTTGGTCAAGAGCGTCAGAAGCCGCCTTGCCCATGGCGATATCTTCGGCGCTGATTTTGGTGCCGAACGGCCCTGCCGCCTGGGCATAGGCTTCAGCGGCAGCTTGAATAAACGATGATTGGCTCTGTTGGTATTCTTTGTCTTTCTCCTGTTCCCGTTGATCGGCAGCCAATCTTTGGCGATAAAGCTCGTCGTCGTGTGCGCGTTCCGGATGATTGGCAAATTCGCTTGGAAGCATATCGGGATCGATAGCATCAACCGCAGTTTCATCAATCTTAATTTTCTCTTTTTGAGGCGTATCCTGAGCACTTAGCGCTTCTTCTATAGCATGGGTAAGTTCGGAATCGGCTTGCTTTCCGTCTCCTTTGAATCGTCCCGGCTTGGAAGGATCGGCTGCGCGCATACGAATATCCTGGAGCCCGAGTTCAATCGTCTGCGTTGGGTTCGCTTCTTCAATGCGTTTTTTTTCTTCTTCAAGGAACTGATCGTATAGCTCTTGTTCCTGATGACGCTTGACATACCGTGCCGATGCGGCCCGGAAATCCGTCTGCTGGGTAATATCCTCGCCGTCCATGGCTGCTTGCACCATGCCGTAAAGATCGTCGCTGTCATAGCCGACGGCGCGGTTTAGCTTTTTGGGCGTAGCGTTGCCCTTGGAATCCATCATGGACGTAAGGGTTTTATAGTTAGCGCTCATGTCAAGGCTATCGATAATCTCATTGACCGTCATATCAAGCCCAAGGTCTTTGCTGTCTTTCACGGCCTTCATAATATCTTGACGAAGCTGGGCATACTCGGTTTCGGCCTGCTGGGTAGCGCTTTCTGCGTCCATAATCTGCGCAAAATAGTAGCCCGCCCATTCCTCCTGGGAGGAGTTGCTGGTGGGAGCTTTAACATTGCCGCTTACGGTGCGCGGAATGTACTGAGCCAGGTATGCGTTGTCTGAAATCCAGTTCATGTCAAAGGAATCCTGACCAAAGAAGTCTTTGACATCCTGTGAAATTGTAGAAGACTTATATGGGCTGTAAAGCGGATTCCCATACTGGCTTTCAAAGGACTTGGCCTGCTCCATCAACTGGCGGCCACGCTGCGGATCGGTGCCCATAATCCCATAAATCTGCGCCCAAATTTCTTTGGGGGTGTTGCCTGATGTTACCGTAACAGGGTTGTCGATCCGGTTATACATCACGCGGTCTTTCGCTGCATATTCAGGGTTGATCGGATCAATCTGATCCGGGATCCCCAGCTCCCGGGTGGCCGTATAGCGATAATCTACCCCCTGGTTGTTGACAGGGATGTTCGTGTATCCTTCAGTAGATTTTGCAAAGTTTTCACGAGTTAGCCCGGCGGTGGGGGAGGTAACGACCGAACCGTCATACCATTCGGGATGTTCCCGCATCTGCCGTTCAACCGCTGCCTTCATGCGCTTTTTGCGCTCGGCCTTGGACATCTTTTTTTGCTGATCGTAATAACTCATGCTTTATCCTCTAGTATCCATATAGACCGGTACGGCGTTGCTGCTCCAAGGCATATTCCGCCGCAGCTTGGTAAATGTTTCCGTTAGGCCCGGCATATGCGTTGATCGTTGTATTGGTGCCCTTCTTTTTGTCGTTATCGATCGCTTTCTTAAAATCGCTCCAGGATTTTGTGGTGCCGCCGCGAGGTTCGTCATTACCGCCTCCGCCGCCACCGCCGCCGCCTCCTGAACTGCGGCTGTACGATGCGGCTCTCGCGGCCTTTGCGGCCTGTTCGCGGTTAAATGCCATCTGTTCGTCGAATTGTTCTTGGTTTTGAGCCATGTTTGCCAAGAACTGCAAAATATCCGACTGCGTGGACGTGGTGAATTGTGCCGCCTGCGCAGTAAGCTGTTCAGTGGTCTGCTTCCAGGCGTTATAGGCGTCGGCCATCTGCTGATAGGCCGTAAGCTGGGCCGTTTTGTCATTGCTGCGAAGCGTCTGCTCATAGTTGGCAATATTCGTCGCCAAATCTTCTTTCAGCCGCTTTTCGGTCTGCGCTAGCTGGCTAGTCGTTAGCTGCTGCTGCTGGCCGACGTAGTTCGTGTTGGCTTGGTACTCCTGCTCCAAATCGGACAAGGCTTTTGCCCATCCGGATCGAGCGTTAGCCTCGGTTTGAGCCGCATACGATGACCGGGCCACACCACGGCGCAGCATGGACGACTGCAAATCAGAGATGTTTTTTTGCTGGGTGGAATTTACGCTTTCGCGGCTTTTATTCATAGCCCGTTCAAGTTGAGCCAACTGGTTCTGGTACCCAAGCTGTTCCCTTTCCGCTGCCTGCTGGGCGGCTTCAACTTGGGCGTTATATTGGGGCATATATTGATTGGTAGCCTGCTGGCGGTATTCTTCATCCGTTTTGGGCGTGGTCAGTTCCAGCAACTTATCCCCGTATGGGTTTTCAAATTCTCCGGGTTTATAAGTGCTGCCGCTCGTTACTTGCTTCATCATCTCTTGCAGCTGTTGCATATATCCGGCGGAACCGGTAGGAGAAGATGAACCTGACGACCCAGAAGAGCCGCCCGTCAAAGCGTTCCAAGTGTTCTTGCCCACAATGCCATCTACAGAAAGGCCGTTTTTTGATTGGTAATCGCGTACCGCAGCTTGGGTCTTGCTGCCAAAGATGCCATCAACAGATAGATCATATCCTTTGTCATTTAGAAGGGTTTGCAGCTCCGATACCGAAGAACCGCGGGAACCGCTTTTTACAGTGGAATAGGATGCCATGTTTCCTCCTTAGTCCGGCGGTATGGGCCAATCCGCCTCGTCGATGTTGTCCGGGCTCACGGTCTGAGGCAGGTCGCGGAGCGCCTGGCGGTATTCGCGCCAACGCCAGATCGCCTCGTCGGAAAGGTCGTTGTCGATCATCTGCGTCCAGTCGCTTTCGTTCAGCAGCCGGTTCCGCCGCTCCCGCAGCAGCGCCAGCTTGGCTCCATATACCTCCGCGCCCTCTGCGTCGTCGGTGAGTAGCGCCATGTTCCGAATGCCGCTGACCTTGGTTCCATCGGCCAGCAGCACCCAGTCCTCGCCCGTTTGGGCCACGGGGTGGCCGTCAAAATAGATCATGTCTCGCCTCCTATACGTAGGTAATCGTCAGCACCGCACCTGTCGGATAGAATTTCATATAGGGCGAGCTGTTGTTCGGCGCAGCAATGGCGATCCCCTTGGCCGTTCCCGCCTTGAGCGCCTCCCCAAAGCTATTGGGTAGTGTAATCGTCTTGGTGTCGCCCCGATCCCAGGCGATGCTGCTGGTAGCGGTCCCAGTGAAAGAGGGCACAGCGTTGGGCAGGGCGGTATAGTTGTGCAGGTAGAAGGTAGGCTTTTGAGGGGAAGCGCTGCCGTTGGCCGTGGCATACCGCCGGCAGGTAAAGGTTACTTTCTGGATGGTCTTGCCCGATAGCGCGGTCTTGATGGCGCTGTAGTCAAAGAACCACATCCCGCGCTTATATTTGCCGCTGGTGTAGGCGCCCTGGAACACGTCGTTTTCCTTGTATAGGTCGCCAGCGCGCACGCTGCCTCCGCCGGTGGAGGTGAAGCTCTTGGTCACCGGTACGGCCACCGCGCCGCCCTGTGCCGTCTGGGTGGGGGTGGAATTAAAGTCAAAGACCTTGCCTGCGCTTTCCACATAGGCCGCATTTGTCCCATAGGGGACGATCCCTGATAGCAAGGCGACGGAACCTGCATAGGAGAATACGCCGTTGCGGGCCGTGCCTTTGGTGCCCGATATGTATACATGGGACATCTGTGTGCACATTACGGAGCATCCCCAGCCGTCGCTGCCATAGTTGGCGTTGATGTCGCAGTCCCGCACCCAGCCGGAGCAGTTGGAGATGTTCAGGGCCCGGCTGGCCGCGCCGTTGGTGTTTACCGTCAGCTTGTAGAGGGTGAACCGGCAATCGTAGAGCAGCACCGTGTATTGCCCGTCGCTGTAGGTCGTGCGGGTATCCACGATTTTTCCGTTCTGAACGGTGACGGGCCCCTTGGTGGCGCGGATCAGCAGGTAACCGTTGAGGGTGTAACCGCCCAGGTTGAGAACGAGATTATTGAAGGTGCGGTTTTCGATCCGCACCTCCTCGGTCAGGTTGCTGACTAAGTTGATCTGCACATACCCCCGTTGAAGGGTCGGCAGGTTTTCCAGGCAGTCGGATATGGTGGCGAAAGTGCCGCCTGTGCCGACCGAATAGCTTAGGTTGCCTTGTGCGCCCAGAGAAGCCACCGAATCGGACACGATCTTGTCGGCGTAGAGCTTGTCAAAGCCTGCATCACCGGCGCTCATGGTCAGCACGGGGTCGCCGGAGGCGTCGAGAATTTCCAGGTTGAAGTTGGGGGTGGAGATGGTGACGTTGTCGTCCTGGATGGTGACGCCGCTGGCGGTGACGGCGTTGGTGCCGGCCACGGCCCAGGCGGAGCCTGTCCAGCGTTTGAGCATGTTGGGGGAAAGGGAAATGTCCAACCACAGCATGTTGGTTGTGGGGTTCTCCGGGGCCGTGGCCGACCGGATCACCTTCTCGCTGTCGTATGTGCTCTGGCTTACCTTCAGTGCGATCTCGTCCGCCTGCTGCGTAATAGAGCTTTCGGCAGCCGTCATTCGCTGGGTAAGCCCGGTAATAGCGTTGTTGGCGTTGTTTACATCATTCTGTGCCTGCGCCGCCGCATTGGCCGCGTCCAATGCCGCCTTGTCGGTTACAGGCTGCCAGGCGCTTCCATCCCAGCGTTTGGGCGTGTTGGCCCCGTTTGTCGTATCAATCCATAGGCTGTTGGCATCGCCTTCTGGCGCAGTATTTTGGGCATAAACCCGGCCTTTTCCATTGGCGATCCCGGCTGCCTCTAGCGCTTCTTGGTTGGCTGCGTCTGCGGCGCTCTGGGCGGCTTGTATGGCCGCGTCCATGGCCGTTTTGTCTTGAAAATAAGTTGAACTGCTTACTTTGGTTTCTATTTGTTCCGCCGTTTGGCTGAACATGGAATTGACTTCGACCTGGGTATAGTAATCATCGGGGATCATCCCCTCTGGTTTCCATTCCGTTCCATCCCAGCTTTTAATTTGGCTTGGCGTTACAGACTGGTCGATCCATAGCATCCCCTCGGATGGAGAATCAGGCGGGTTTACGCCGCGATATACCTTGTCTTTTAGGTATTCGGGCATAAGTACAAGCCCTTCTCGGGAGACCACAGCGTTAATTTCATCAGGGTTTTGCTTGATCCAGGAGGATACGCCGTCCGCGTCTAATTTGTTGGATATTACTTCCTGGGTTGCTCCGGTCAAATCATGAAGCGCGATCCGACCGTAGAGCTTAGTATGCAGCTCCCGAAGGACGTTGTTGATTTGAGTAACCGTGGAATCTAGTTCTTCTTTTGAGACAGACCCGTTCTGGTGGGGGAGGCGGTAAGGAGGACGTATTTCATTAAAATCGCGCATATAAGCGGATTGTTTGCGGTTATCCATGCCTTAACCTCCTTTTAGTCTCCATCTAGTTCTGTTTCAATCTGAATGCCGGTTGATATTGAAAAGCGTGTATCGCTTTCGATCTTAAAGCGGAATTGACGCCCTCGATTCGATATGTTTTTCTGAACGGGTTTTTTCTTCGCCGCTTCCGGCGTAGGAATGGGAATTGTTTTGGTTTTTGTTTTCCGTTCAGTCTGAATACTGAAATTGATCGGCCCTGATCCCTCCGCGAGGCAGCGGACGCGAAATCCGGATTTTGTCGTTTCTTTGGCGTCCATATCCGTCCAAGGGGATTCCCATACAGCGCTGATTGGCTCGCCGCCATAAGTGGTTCCAGATGACCACTTGCATACTCTGTCTGGAACCGACCGTGTAGTAAGAAGCAGGGAGCCGCTACCTTTCAGCAGCGCGCCGACTGTAAATCCGGTGCGCAGCATAAATGTGCCGCGTTCGGTATCATACTCGATTATGGCGTTTGGTACTGTAGATTGATCCAGCGGCACCGCGCAGCAATATACGCCGTCGTATATCGCAGCAGAAGCAGTAGATATAGCCTTGATATTTATCCGGCTGGCAATGGCAGAGATAATATCGCGGGAAAGCATTTTGATCGTGTTCCCATCAAAAAGGCCGATCCCGGACGTTGTTAGAAAAAACGCAGCCGTCTCGTTAATCACTACCGTGTTTTCCGACAGGGGGCCGTCTGTGCCGTATCCTTCTCGTATCGTGAACTCTCCCGGATCAGCGCCGGATATAAGGCATATGAGCCGTTGCTTGAAAGCAAGAAGATAGCCTCCAAAAGGGCGTAACGCGACAAAACTATCGCCATCCCATGATGGATAATCAAGAAACCCACCGCCGTCTTCTGGAACGGTTGCGTTTTGCTCCCAATTGCGCGGATTAAAGGGTGCGGAATACCAGATGCGATCCGGCTCGTCTGTTGCAGCAGTTCCGAAAATCCGTTCTTTATATCGGGTGAGCGCGCCGAACTTTGCAGGCGTTTCAACGGTAGCCGCCGATAGATCGTCTCCCCATATGGCAATCATGCCGTCCATGGCGTTGGTCATCAGCAATATATCTACCGGCGTCTCTTCGTCATCCCGATAATCTTCATAGGCAACATAGTCCCACGATCCACTGGTAGCCGCCGAGTAAACGAGCTTCCACGTCGGGGATGCAGCCCCTTCTACAAGGACATAAATCTTTGTATCGGTAGCGGCCACCAGAACGTCGCGTTCAGATACGACCGAATAAAACCGGCGATGGAAGCGGGCCATAGTCACAATCGCTTCGCCAAGATCCGGCGTATAAGCCGTAAATCCGGCGGCTGTTTGCAGCCTGCCGTACCGGGTATCTATGTTTTCGGCCCATGCAGCGTATCCCATGCCGACACGCTCCTGGGCTTGATTGATCCCGTAAAATTGCGGTACAGAAAGCTGAACTACACCATTGCTTGCCATGTCTTACCTCGTAAATAAATTTCTGAATCGATCCAAGGTATAACGCTTTTCGCCGAAAGGCCGAATGCTGGATATGCCCTCAAACCACCTGCCATAGAAGAATTGAGCCCGCACCTGCTTATCCTGATTCCCGGTAGACATGTAACGCCACGTGGCGTAGTCGCATAGCAGAGTATGATATTGAGATGGAACTTCCGGCTCGTCTGTATCGTTTGCAAGGTCGGGATAGAGGTAAGCATACCGTATCCAAACCGTTGCGTTCGGTTCCCCTATGGCGATCTTGTCCGCATCCGTGCTAAGCCGTTGATTTAAGGGGTTAAGGGCAGGCGCGCCGCTAACTCCGTATTCCAGTTCTTCCTTCGTTCTGGCGGTTCCTAATAGCGCTAAATAGCGCTTTGAAAGCGTGCTGGTGTCCACCCGCCCGTCCCCGTCCAGCACCGTCTGCTCGATTTCATAGGGCTTCCAGTAATCCCGCGTCATGATCCGGTACCCTTCATTCACATACCCTTTGATTAGGGTCTGCGCATCGTTTTCCAGATCGTTAAGCCCTTCATCGCTGCCCATGGAACCGCACTGATAGACAGCATAGTCAAGTATATCCTTAAATTTCATGGGCAGCCGCCTCCTTTACAGCGTCATGTTTTTGAAGCGCAAAACATCATATACTTCTTTGGGGACGTTTACACGGATGCCCCTTTTAATGAGATAGAAGCGCCCGTTTACGCCCACTTCCAGCATGTTATTGCGGTCGCTGTGGTCAATGGGAATAAGAACTTCATATGTTTCTTCCGCCTGCTGCTTTGTGATATTTGCCATGATGAATCCTCCTTAAAAAAATACAGGGGCGCTGTATGCGCCCCTGTGTGTTGTACTTGGGTTTAATCCGAAATGCCATGCAGAATCTGGACAAGCCAGGTAGGCTGAAGCAGCTTGGCGGTGAAACCATTGACTTTCCAACCTACGGTGCTTACCTGATTTAGCGGGTCAGCGGTGCCGCCGGATCCGCTCGGTTTAACGATGGTGTGAACATTGCGAGAATCAAGGTCAACGATACCATACGCCTTATCGCCGAAAATCAGCGTGGCGGCTACAGCTGCGCCGGATGTACCGGGGCCGACGATAGCAACCGCGTCTTCCGCAGCAGGGGCGGTCGAAACCGTGCCGGACAGCACCAGCGTAGTCCCTCGTGCAGATGCGACATCTAGGGTATTTTCACCAATCTTAATCTTCTTGACGGCTTCAATGGCGTCGGCCTCGTCGTCGTTCAGGGCGCGGTTCAGCACAACGGTTTTGGTGCCGGAAGTATAGCTAGCAACCTTCGTTTCAGCAGCAAAGGACATACCGCCGTATACCATAGCCTCCGTCGTTTCTACAAAAACAACGCCGAACATTCGCCCGATTTCGCCGGAGTAAATGTTTTCCTTGTCCTGGTATTGCGATACCGCCTCCCAGGTCGGGTCATCCTGAAGGTCATAAACCGTATCCGGGCCGACAATGGCGATGTAGTGGGATTTGCCGCCTCGGGAAAACTTAGGCGCCCTGGCCTTTTTCAGCGTGCGGACAGCTTTGCGGATGTCGCCCATCGTCAGCTTGTCCGACGCCGTAAGAGCAGAGATAGCGGTTTTCCCGCCAGCATACTGCACGTTGGTTGCCTGATTGTGCAATTCGCTGCGGGTTACATGGTCGATAGACAGACCGCCCTGATCGGCCTGAAGCTCTACAGAATCGGTAACGACGGGAACAGCACTTGTCATATCCACCATATCGGTGATCGTCACATAGCCGCCATAGGGTTCGATAGTGGCCGACACCTCGGTCATATTAAGCGGCTGGCCGTCAGGCACAACGCCTTCGGTCAGCGGCTTGGTAATGGCCGGGAAGGGCGTCCACTTGCGGAATTTTACCGTTTTGCCGTTGCCTCTGGGCAGCGATACCTTCTGCCCAAATTGAGTATGCACCAGCCGTGGAGCAATGTTCTCCAGCAGGGTCTTGTTATAGAACTCCTGCGCAGCCGGGGCAAGGCCGGGAGAAGTCGTCAGATTTGCGTTGAAATTGGGGTTTACATTCCCGCGATAGATACCATTGGTCTGATCTGCCATGATAAATCCTCCTTCTTAGGAGAGCCGCACCGTATTCCCGCTTTTTACAGCAGCCTTAATTCGCTCATACTGCTCGTCGCTCATCCCAACCGATCCGGATACAGACCCGTCGCCGTTAGGCGAGCGAATAGGCGTTATCGTTCGGGCGGGGCGTTGCTGGCTCTGTAGGTAGTCGATAAGTACGTCTTTGAGGCTTTCACCTTCTCCGAATACCCGGCGCTGTAGATCTTTGTCTGTTGCAAGAACCGACCCCATGTCGATCCCATACTTTTGATTGATCTCGCTTGCTTCATCCGCAAGCGCCTTGATCCGTCCGTCGTGATCGTCCGCTGCGGGCGTTTGAGGCTTAGGTTCAGCCTCGGATGCAGCGGCGGTGGGCAAGTTCATCCGGAGATTCGTTAGTTCGCTCGCTACTTCAACAGGAATGCCTTTTTCTTCGGCATATGAGCTAGCCGCTACGGCGAGCAGCTTTTCCTCGATCTGCTCGTCTGTCATGCCGTTAAAAAGCATTCTTACCCTCTTGGTAAAGTCCAGATCAGGCTTGAGCTTTTCACGTTCTGCGGCAAGCCTAGCGCCAAACGCTGCGTTTACTTCCTGTTGAGAGCGATAAAACTTTTGGGGTTCCGTCGGCTGGCCGTCGTCGCCAGAGGCGGGCTCGGGCGCGCGCTCACCCTGCCCGGGATCGACCGTTGGTTCGGCGGGCACAAGCTCGCCGTTTTCGGACAGCACCAGAACATCGTCAGAATAGCCGTCGTCGCTGTTCTGAATTGGGATATTCTGGTTTTCTGCCTGAACGTTATGGTTTGCGACCGTGTTTTCCATGATGATTTCTCCTTTTCGCGCCTTTCCGCGTTGTCATATCAAAACGCATACAACCTTACAGGTTATATGCGCCAGGATCGTTTGGTGTTGAAGGCAAGGTCGGCATAGTGGTTTGCGTCATCTGGCTACCTGCCGTTCCCTGTGCCATTTTTTCGGCGTCTTGAAGCTCTTTCATGAGCGCTGCATTTTCCGCTTGCGCCTGCTGAAGCTGTTGCCCGGCCTGCTCCATTGCGGCCTGCATTTGCGCTATAGCATCGTTTCTCGCGTCGATTTCCGCCGCTGCCGCAAGCAAACGATCTTTTCCGGGAATCGTCAGCATTTTGATTACGCTGGAAACCGGCACCTGTACGCCATTTTGCGCAAACATCTGGCTGATCTGTAGTACCCATTGGTTTTCAATATCGATCCGCTGGGGATTCGACCGCTGAACCACAACCTGAACAGTAAACGGGGGAGCAGGAAGGGGCCTGTTCTTAACCGGCTTTCCGTAGATAAATTTCCTGTCCACCGTAATCTCTTTATCGGGTTGATTCTTTTCTGCTCCGGTGATAACAAGGACACGCTCGTCATTATAGAACTGGGCCGCCAGCCATAGCACCTTGGTTGCTACGCTCTTGAAAACCTGCTGATAGTCAACCGTGCGCATTCTGGATACCTTAGTTCCGGCTTCCTGTAGGGATTGGATTGCACTGGCCGCCGTGATGCCGCCGCCAAACTCACCTCGGGCGCTGTTGTTCTGCCCAGATTCACGTTTGATAATATCGAGCAACCATTGCATATGGTTATCGACTTGCGGATTAAGCTGGTATACGGAAAGCTGTCGTATCTGTGTATCGTCAGGCCTTCCGTTTACCTGTACGACCTCCTGGTTCCAGTCCATCAGCTGTTCTCTATCAATTTTGGAGGCTTCGTTGACCAAAAGCTTGAACCGCGCAGACATTCGGGCGTTTTCGTCGATATAGTGACTTAGCCGGTTCGCGCGGCGCTGAACATCGATAAAGTCATCAATCATCGACCGGCCTACCGGAGTTCCTTGGATTTTGCGGTATGTAAAAAGGTCAAAAGGGTACATGCCGTGGTCATAGATTCCATTGGGGGAATCCTTCTCGGAATATTCCAGCAGCGCTCCGCCAGCCAGCTTCGCAACATGGATCGAATACCTATTGTCTTTTGCGCTATACCGTCTGTACCAGTATTCGATGAGCATCGTGATTGTTTCGCCCCGGCCATCCTGGTAATCCGGCTCAATGCCAGAGATTCTGGAACCAAATTGAATATACCTAGCCTTGTCCGGATAATGCTCTAAATACCACTCTTTAGGATACCAAGCCAGCTTAAAGCAAGCCCGCCCTTCTTGAATGTCGTCAAACGCAGGATCCCAACGGAAGTTTTCGATAGGCCACCGGCTAAAGGTAACGTCGCCTTTGCCGTCATTCAGGTCTTCGTCCCATACCGTCTGGATGAGGCATGCTTTGGCTACGTGAGCGTCAACCATCAGCTCTTTGTGGATCGCTTTATAATTGCGCCGGTCAAAGATATAGTGGAGCACATCGGCCATAGCATCGGCAGTTTCTTTCCCGCCTGGCACCTCTGGAAGCAGCTGTACATCCGGCATGTTGTCCATCTGATCGGCCACAGAAGATTCGATATTCGCAACAAGGGTGGGGAGCTGCACAACCCGTTCCCCCTCTTTAGAGCCGTCCTGCGCCGAATCTTTCATTTCCCAAATCTTCCGGTTCTCTTTGATCGAGATGATGATTTCCCGCTCTTTTTCGTCAAAAATCTCCAGGAGGCGGTAGGCGTCTTTTACAATTTTTTCTTCTTTTTCGGTTCTTGGTTGAGCCTCCTGCATAGGAAGCTGATCTTCAATATTCATTTTGTCCTCCTACGCAATAGGATTGTATTGGGGAAGCTGAACGACCTTGGGCGTTTCTGCGCTGATCGGGCGTTCCATCAGAAAATACCGTGCCGAATCGTAAGCATGATCTTCGCAGTCTGTGTCCACGTCTTCTACCTTCGTTAGGCTGTATACAAGCATAGGTAATGTCCGAATAAATTGGGTACAATTTTTGAAAACCTGTAACATGGGCCGCCCGTCACCCTGCATCCGCAGCCGGTAATGCATCTGCATTTTCCCGTGAATCCTGTTGTTGTCTGCGGCATTGAAATACACGCCCCGGCGCTGCATCATCTCCCCGACGGATTCACCGCCCTGCGTGCCCCATATAGCTGGATCGCCCAGCCGGTAGATCGAAAGGCCCCTTTGCCGTTCTTCGTATTCTCGATCAAGAATCCCTTCGGCTATTTGCTTTGGATCCATCATCATTCCTATGTTCGGAGCCTGTCCAGGGTCTGCGCACCCGTACCACTCCCGGTATAGATAGCAACGGTTGTCCGGCCCCACAGCCCACCATTGCACCGAGAACGGGCGGCTGAATCCATGGTCAAAGGAACAATACCGGGGCCAATCATAGGGAATATCGAACGGATCAATAACATGTGTTCCGATCCCGTCCTGATAGTGATACGGATCGTCGCGCCATTCAGTAAAGACTTGGCCCGAGAAAGTGTCCCAATCTCCTCGAATATAAGCATCCCGCATAGCCTTGGGCAGCGTTTCCAGGTTGGCCGCATATTCAATGCCAAGGTGCGGGTTGTCTGCGAGCGTGGCCGGTATAAAGGCATAGGTTTTATCCATGACACGATTAAGCGATTCAACCATGATTTTTCGGGTAATTTGACCGCCTTTAGGCATCGGGTCAATGAAAAGCCCCTTTACCCATCCATGCCCTATACCCCCAGGGTTGCTTGTACACTTCACGTATGGCTTGATCCCCATTTCAACCGGCGCTCTAAGCCGGGATATAAGAAAATCGTATATCGTTTTCGTGAAGTGCGTCAGCTCGTCCATATACAGTCCATAGATTTCCGCGCCCTGGTAATTGAACTTGTCCTGCTCGGTCTGGCAATGCCGGAATAGCATCTTCGCCCCGTTCGGAAACCGCCATTCATGCGCCGTTGCGCTGTATGACCCGAATCCCTTTGGAATCCATTTCTGCGCTTCCGTAATAAGCGTATCTTCTAGCTCGCGATACGTTTTGCGGAAAAGATATGCACGAAAACCAGGAATGTGAATGCACGTCAAAAAGGCATCGATCACCGTTGCACAGCTCTTCCCGCCACCCGCGGCACCGCCATATAGCGTATAGTCTGCGGTGGAGTTGTGAAACTGTAGTTGCTTCTCGCTTGGCTTGTAATCAAGCTGATAATCCGGCAATCAATCACCTCCTTATGGCGCCCGGGCAAGGGCAATGCTTTATAGACGGGGATTCTATATTTTGGTCTGGGGACATATTGGCTTTAGGGCGCGGCGCAGGCCGGGGCCGTCTCGACCCTCCCCCCGGTGGGTAAATCAACAACCATGGGGGGAGGGGGGGTATATTTTTTACAACACAAAACAAAAAATAAAAAACAAAAGACCCCCGAGATGAAAAAGAAAGAACAAAATAATAACCGCGTCTCTCTATGCGGCTACCTTAAGGCGTTAACCAAGCCAATAGCATCGCACGAATCATATAAAATAAACATTGCGCAGAACACGGGTTTTACGAATAGTTACAAAAAACGCCTAAATTTAGGCGTTTTTGCCCTTGTCCTCGCGCTGAACAGCGGAATTAAGCTGCGGATCAATAATAATTCGCACATTTTTGTCATCTTTGGCCGCCTTGAGCATGTCGCGTTGTAACGCTATCTTGTCACGCTCGAGCGCGATCTTATCCTGCTGTGCCTTGACACGCTCGCCGCTCTCGCCCATGCCTAGCAGGTCACCCAGTACGCGCCCAGCCTGTACTGCGGCCATATCGCTTGAGCTGCTTTGCAATATAGTCTCAAGTCGACTATATAATATAGCGCGTGCTCGCTCCATCTCCGCAATGCCTGGCGCATCAATCTCTGCCGCAAGCTCGGCAACCCTCGCGCGCACGGCTGGATTGCTTGCCAGGACGCTGCCTTGCTTACGAGCATTACCCACACTATATCCGGCATCTATCGCAGATTGCCGTGCATTGCCATATGTCGCGATATAAGCCCGCGCAAATAGCTCCCACTGTCGATTTTTGAGCTCTGGCATGGTATCACCTCCTTATATAGTATGTGATAAGCGCAAAACAAAAAGGCCTTGCGGCCCTGTACAATCGTGTATTGTAAGGGTATAAGGCAAAAACAAATATATTTGTTTTTGCCGTTACCCCTTACAATACGTAGCATACACCATTTTCGCGGCAAAAAATAATTTATATTCGTTAGTCTAGCAAATTATATTTGAATTGATCAGCTAATTTTGCTTGAAATTTAGGGGAAAATTAAGGATTTAAAAATCCCCCGCAACGGTTGCAGCCGTTAGCGCGGAGGATAACCACCCGAAACAGCGACGAAACGGGGGCCATCTATATCTTAGCATGGTTCCCCGGGAAAAGAAAGGGGATAACCATGAATTATCGCATCGAAGAAAATCATGAATACAACAGCCGCGAAGTCTATTTCGACGAAAAGCCCGTCGATACCGTCCGTCTGGCGATGAAACGCCTGAAGATGCGCTGGCACGGTCAAAAAAAATGCTGGTACGGATACGCATCCGAACATGAAATCATCGCCGCGATATGCGACAACACCCCCGACGATTCCGCCGCGCAAACCGCCGTTATTACTGACGGCTATATGGGAGGCGGTGCGGTCTACGGAGCCAAGAGCAACCGGCACTTATACGGCCAAGAGCTCAAGCGCGCGATTATGGACGACATCAAGGCCGCAGGGATCAAGGGCGTGACGCTGTCCTGCAAGACCTATACCGGCGGCCAGCATATCACGGCGACTATCACCACTACCCCCGCCGACTTAGCGAGCTTGGAAGCCTTTATCGATAACTACAGGGTCATCGCCGGTAAAACTTGGCTTTATTACATCGGCGAGGACGGGGAGATGGTAGAGATCACAACAGACAAATATTATGATCTACCCGACGCGGAGCAAGAGCGGATACGCCAGGCAGCAGCCAAATTTGAATACCATAAAGAAGCGTTGAGCCGGTGCGGAATTAACCAACACTGCATTGATCGGTACAATGTATTTTCCCCGCGGGGCATAGCAAAAATCAAAGCCGTAAATGCGATTATTGCTGCTTACCGATACGACGACAGTAATAGTATGGTAGACTATTTCGACACGAACTTTTATTATGACATCGTAACTCGCCCAGGCCAAAGGTAGGCGGCGAACAATAAACCGGGCGGGGCGGTATAGCCCCGCAGCTGCCGCGAATGCTCTATATCTACGCAGTACGCCCACGATCACAAAACGGGGAAATATTATTCAAAGCTGGTCGACTATACGGATAAAACGACATGGATTTGCAACTTGCTCTATCCTGATGCTTGATCAAACTAAGCCATGAGACTGTATGTCAAGGCAGGCCCGAACGATTGATAGCTAAAAGAGGCCATGTAATCCGGCCTCTTGTTGTTACTTTCTAATTTTCTTGTCTTTTGTACTACATCCGTAGAGAGCGTACAAAAGACAAGAAAATTTCAGCCTAAAAACAGGTAAATTTTATCGCCATGTTTTGCTCCTTTCGTTGCACAGCATGGGTAATTATGCTAAAATTGATATAGCAATGCCCGGTACTGTGTTAGGTGTCGGTTTGCTGCTCTCCCGCTTCCAGGTTGCCGCCTGGGGCGGGAATTGTTGTATAAATTAGTAAATTGGTAGCAAAATGCTTGCAAATTGCTTTGAAATCTGATATACTGTGAATATCCAGAAAGGAGGAATTACGATGACGCAAATTAGTTTACGCGTTGATGAAGACACAAAACGGCTTGCAGAGCAAGTGTGCGACGATCTTGGTTTATCGATGGCGGCGGCGATTACGATTTTCCTAAAGAAAATGGGACGTGAGCGGCGCATACCCTTCGAGGTTTCACTTGATCCTTTCTATTCAGCTGAAAACATGGAAAGGCTCCGGGCGTCCATTTCCCAAATGGAGGCCACAGGCGGTACAATCCATGAGGTGAATCTGGATGATTAAAGCATGGTCAGATGCCGCCTGGGAAGATTTTGAGTATTGGACAACACAAGATAAGAAAACGCTGAAACGTATATTGCAGATCCTCAAAGATATAGACCGAAACGGTTATAAGGGAATTGGCAAACCCGAAAGGTTAAGCGGCGATTTAGCGGCGTATTGGAGCCGGCGTATAGACGATGCTAATCGCATTGTTTACCGCATAGACGGAGATGTTATAAAAATCGTTCAATGCGGGTCACATTACCGAGATAAATAAATCATGTCATGGCGGCCTATGGGCCGCTTTTTTGTCGTGAACCGTATCCTCCAACCAAGTCAGCTTTTCATCGAGAGCGGCGAAGCCCTGGACTATGGATCGGGCCTCGGCCAACAGTGCTTGAAGCTTGGCTTCTCGGTCGGAAGGCGAGGGCATGATGGAAGCTCCTTTCATGGATTGATTACCTAAACGATTGATACTTGATTAAGCGGTTAAGCTATGCTATCGAAATACTACTTATTTGACTTTGAATTGAATATAGCTCACTATTAGTGCCTGCATTTTGCGCTTGTGATCTTAATGATTTGGCTTTTTCCAACGATTTATTGTTTTGAGATTGTTGATTCCTGGCCGCAATGCACTGGCTTGACCGTCCCATTCCCCGAGCTATGCAATCATTAATATAATCGCTCAATTCGCGTTGGCGACTATTTAGGCGGTTAATTTTACTATCTGCCGCTTGGACTACTTTTCTTTGCAAAGAGTGATCAAATGCGGGTGTAGTGGTTGTCGTAGTTGTCGTGGTTGTCGTTGTAACTTTCGTCGTGGTTGTTGTAGCCTTTGTCGTAGTTGTCGTGGCTCTCGTTGTTGTGGCCCTTGTGGTTGGCGCAGAAGTCGGAGGCTTAGTTGCAGGTCTTCCGCTTTCCGCTGTCGTTAGGGCAGTGGATAATCTGGTTGTCGGCGGCGCACTTGTTTTTGCAACGTTAGACTTTCGAGTTGTCGAAACAGGGCTTTTTCCAGCTTTTGTAGTCGATTGGATTTTTGATTGCGCGGTTGTAGCGTTTTGCCTATTGGCCGCAACAACCGCTGTAGTAGTTGTAGTAGCCGATGAATCCATCGTGGCATCATGGTTCAGAGATAAGGTGGTTATTGATTGTGGCACCGTTGGCGTTATATTAGATTCGATATTTGCTGCCGCTGAAGAAGTTGGCGTTGTAGTTTCTTGTTGTGTGCGGCAAGCTGTAATTGTAGTGCATAATACCAGTGCCAAAGATAAAAGGATTGCTCTTTTCATGACTTTTCCTCCCTCCAATTATTCCCTTTATTTTACCAACAAACGGAAGAAAAATCATTCATTTAGCGGAATACGACAACATTACACAACGAACAACAATTTAGTTATATTGCATATGTATGAATTCGATAATCCCTCGTAAAATAGTATAAATTGTCGAATTTTACTAGAAATGATTACCATTGTTTCCATGGTAAAGCGCTGGTATAGTATAGGTAACAGATATGAAGCGCTTCATAGTTGGGGAGACGAAAGAAATAGATGGAGGTGCGCATGTCATATCACTGAAGCTGAAATAACCGAGTTAGCCTTGATGCTCCCTATTGATGTTCAGGGTGCGATTTTAATTGAGCTAAAACGGCGTTTATCTGAGCTACAAACATCTTCTGATGCTCAGGCGGCAAAAGCATAATTAAACGAGCGATTTCTTGTGCATTATCCCTCCGCTCCTGTTCTTCAGGAGTGGGGGGCTTTTCTTCATTGTGTTCAATTAGATCAGACTTTAAGATACCAAAATAATTAGCTAACATTTCCACTTTATCCATACGGGGATATTTTTTCCCATTTACCCAATCAGTAACGGTATAATAGCTTAAACCCAAATCATTACAGATATCTTTTCTGCTTTTCCCGTTTATTAACATATACTTCTTTAGATTTGAAGCAAAAATATCCTTGTTATCCATAACCACCTCTGACCTCTCTGTTGTTTCTCTATTCATATAGTATACCTTAAAGCACAGATATGCAAGAAAAAAAATAAAAAAAGTGCGCTTTAAGCATTGACAAGCTTGTTTTGTGTGGTATCATTATATTGTGCTTAATCTTGAGATCGTTTTGAATGCGCTTCATGGCACGAGCTATAAGGAGGCCAAGTCAATTCTTTCAGCCGCCAGAAATGCCATTGATGTATTTAACCGGAACATGCCTACCTTTTAAGGCAAACAAATGGGGCCAGCTGCGAACTAGCCACGAAAGGAGACAATAATGCAATTGCTTATTAAAGGAAGCCCCGAAGAAATAGCCTGCCTTGTAAAGCGACTACAAGACAGGCAGCAGATAGAAGGGCTTAGCCCGACGCTTACAACGGCGAACGGGATTACAGTACCCCTTGAATCACTCGTGCAAGAGCATCCATGTCTTTCTTCATTCCTGACAACCAGCAATCCTCGGGTTGAATTTGGCTTACAAAAAGAGTGTCAGCCTCATGCAGCGTCGGCAAAATCGCGTCGTGAACATCTTTAGGAGTAACAAGATTAGACCAAAAGATCCAAGTAGACGGTTCAATTCTTACCCAGCGTTGCCCACCGAGTTGATTCATTACCTGATGCAACCTTGGATATTGATCGGTACGTCCAGTCAGATGCATAACGGCAATATAAAGCATCCTATCACCTCCTTCCCATATACCCAGCATACCAGCGGAGGAAACCCGTAGCAATAATGGGAGACAGTTGCACATGAAACGACAATAAACCACAACGAAAGGAGGCCTAATGAAAAAGCGAAACAAGGAACTCAACGATCCCTACAAAGTGCTCGGTGATAAGGCCAGAGATAAAGCCGAGCGCCGCTATCACACACTGTGCTATCTGAAGCTTGCGGTTAAAGCGGTTCTCTTTTTCCTGCTTGGCGCGGTGATCAGCTTCCTGTTGAAACAAGGTTAAGGCGCGGAAGCCATGCGCAAATGGAAGACCTTACCTCCCTCCTTCCCATGCAGAACCCGGCCGCGAGGACGAAAAACGCCCCAGCCGTGGTCAAGCTGGAGCGTTCGCGCGCTTTACACCCGATATGGAGTTGCAGTTGCTTGTGCTGCACAAGCTGCTTGCCGGTGCGGTCACACCGGTTCGCCTTTTAACGTGATTACGGAGCACGTTCGCAGCTTGGCAGGAACTAGGCAGACCACTTGCCGTTCTTGGCTCCATAGCCGCTCTTCGCGGTCGCGTTCCGCATGGGAGGGAATAAACCCTGTCCTTAGCTTTGGCTACTGACCGTATATCGGGAGCCGGACGACTTCAAAAGTTTGCTCAAAGGCATCACTCCTTCCGTCGTTCCTATAGGGACAAATCTAGCATACCAGCGAAAGAAACCCATAGCAACAACAGGAGGCAGATTCGCATGAAACGACAACAAACTACAACGAAAGAGATCCCCCTGCGGAAGTTTCTACACGGCTCATATATGAATAGGAGGTTAACATGAAGGACGCAAAACTGAAAGCCCGTATCGAGCAGGTACTGTCGGAAATCCTGTCCGACATGTATGACTGTAACATTAAGCTCAAATTCGTACCAAAAGAAGGGAAAAAGGAGGAAAAGCATGAAAGCACTCGAACTGATAGCATCGGCCCTATTGACGGCTGCCCTGGTAGGATTTTGCGTACTAGGCGAGCCCGTATGGTGGGTAGCGGCGCTGGCCACGGCGCTGGGCATCCTGGGCGCGTCGCTGGGTAGCTTGGTGTGGCGGCAAGGGCGGCATGAGCGTGGGAGGTGATGGCGGTGCGCATCCTTGTGGCCTGCGAAGAAAGCCAGGCAGTAACAAAAGAGCTTCGGGCGCTTGGGCATGAGGCGTATTCGTGCGACATAGAAGCGTGTTCCGGCGGCCATCCCGAATGGCATATCATGGCTGATGTATTGCCGCTCCTGAATGGTTTTTGTTTTTTCCATACGATGGACGCGACAGAACACTATATTGATGGAAAATGGGACATGATTATAGCTTTCCCGCCATGTACACATTTAGCGGCCAGTGGTGCCAAGCATTTTGCGGCAAAACGGTCTGATGGACGGCAGCAGGCCGCAATCAAATTTTTTATGCAAATTGTCAATGCTGATTGCGAACGGATTGCGATAGAAAATCCAGTTGGAATCATTAGCGGTAAATACATACGAAAATGGTTCCCTGATCTTGATAAAAAATATGGGTTCCCAATTAAACCATCACAGATAATCCATCCATGGCAGTTCGGACATCCATACGAAAAAACGACTTGTATTTGGCTTAAAGGGATTCGACCGCTTAGGGCCACAAAAATTCTTAAAAAACCAGGACGAGGATGGGTAAACCAGTCGTTTACGAAGGATGGTAGATATGGCGGTTTCAACGGTGAATTTGGCGATGCAAAAACACGATCCAAAACATTCCATGGCATAGCAAAGGCCATGGCCGAACAGTGGGCGGGTATAGCGCATGAAAGGGGATAAAAAAATGAACCCGGTAATGTATTCGAGCAAATCAGATTTGTGGGAAACGCCGCAAGAAATCTATGATGCCCTGGACAAAGAATTTGGATTCATGCTGGATGCTTGCGCGCTGCCGGAAAATGCAAAATGCGACAGGTATTACACGCCAAAGGATAACGGGCTGATACAGCCATGGCGCGGGACGGTTTGGTGTAATCCACCATATGGGCGGGATGTTGGGCGGTGGGTAGCAAAAGCGGCCGAATCCTCCAAACATGGGGCAACCGTTGTTATGCTGCTCCCGGTAAGGACGGATACAAGATGGTTCCATAAGTTTATCAATGGGCACGCGGAAATTAGATTTATTGAGGGGCGAATAAAGTTCGGAGGCGCAAAATATAACGCTCCATTTCCGAGTATGATCGTGATTTTTGCAGGGAAGCGTTATAGCGCATAACGATACAACTTAGGAGAATAAAAAATGAATTACACGACAGACAAGACACAAAAGCACCCATACCTAAATGGCATGTACCGCCTGTACAAAAACTGGGTAGGCATTGGATGGGTCGGAGAGAACGCACGGATCAGCGAGAACGCATGGGTCGGAGAGAACGCACGGATCAGCGAGAACGCATGGATCGGCAAGAACGCATGGATCAAAGAGAATGCACGGATCGGCGAGGGCGCATGGATCGGCAAGGGCGCACGGATCGGCGAGAATGCACGGATCGGTGAGGGCGCAGAAATTAAATCGATATATGATTACATGACCGTCGGAGGGATCGGTAGCCGTCAAGGCATGACCACTTTCTATCGCTGCAAAGACGGATTGATCCGCGTGAATTGCGGCTGCTTTAACGGTACATTGGATGATTTTAAGGCTAAAGTGCATAAAACCCATGCAGGCACCATCCATGAGCGAGCTTATATGGCTGCTATCCACATGGCAAAGGAGATCATGATCCATGATTAAAACGCAAAAAAAGGCCGCCCGGCTGCTGGCGCAGCGCAAGACGGCAAAGCATAAAGTACAACCATATGATACCACCGGCGCAGGAAATAGGCAAGCGCACATTTACGCGCCGGCTCCAGGGGAAATCGCGTATGTGGCCTATGATGAAAGCTGGTACAAAAAGGGTTATGTGATCGTGGTATCCCCCTGCAAGTTCAGCTCTCGGGGGCTCTGGTATGCCGACGCTCTCCCGGGGCGCTGGAACACCGAGGAAGAAGCCCAAAGGGCGCTGGATGATTTGGCGGATCAGGAGGGCTGGCGGCTGATAGATGCCTTAAACTAATGGAGCTTTAACGATGATGAATATTGAAAACCCGATGGTTACATACATCGAACCAGAACCAAAGATATGCGACAAATGCGATCTATGCGGTCAAGACATCCTAGAAGGCGATGATATGTATGACATGCCGGACGGCACAACTATCTGCGAAGGCTGCTTGGATGCGTGGGCCAAAGACTACAAGAAAACCGCCAGGGAGGAATGATTGGAGGCGAAAAATGGGGGGATGAACATGATTCGGAAAATACCATTTAGCAACCATGAAGAATGGCTACAAATCAGGCGCGGCTTTATCGGCGGAAGCGATGCTGGAGCCGTGGTTGGCCTTGACGAATACAAAAGCCCATACAGCCTATGGGCGGAAAAGACCGGACGAATCCCGCCTTTTGAAGGGAATATCACGACGAAGGTTGGCGCATATCTGGAAGAGCTTGTGGCTCAAATGTTCACTGATGAAACCGGAAAAAAAGTGAGAAAACACAACTTTACTATGGTAAACGATTTGTTCCCCTGGGCGTGCGCCAACGTGGACAGGCTTGTAAACGGGGAAAAGGCCATTTTGGAGATTAAGACCAGCAATTCCTTTCCCGTGATGCGGCAATGCAGGAACGGGGAATTCCCGGCCCGGTGGTGGGCGCAGGTGTGCCATTATCTGGCAGTTACGGAGCTTAAAAAAGCATATCTCGCCGTTCTTATTGGCTGCCGTGATTTCATGGTTTTTGAACTTGATCGTGACGAAGCCGAAATATCCGCACTAATGGGGGCAGAACGCGATTTCTGGCAGCTTATACAGAACGATACCCCTCCGGCACCAGACGGCTCTGAACCCACTACAGAGGCCATTAAAACGATATACAGCGACAGTGGGAAAAACGTGGTAGACCTGTTTCCAATGGCGGCACAGCTGGATCAGTATACGGCGCTAAGCGGCCAAATTAAAGAGCTAGAAGCGCTGCGGGATGAGGCCACGAATTGCATCAAGGCGTATATAGGGGATGCATGTGGAGGCGAATGCGACAGGTACAAAGTAACATGGAAAAGCTCAACAAGACGAACTTTTGATAGCGAGCGTTTCATGCGAGATAATCCGGAGCTTGACCTGTCCAGCTACTACAAAGAAATACATACCCGAAAGTTCCGGGTAATTGAACAAAAGGAGGCATAAGAGCAATGGCAAACATGATTCAGAGGGCAACGGCGGCAGCAGCAAAGCCCGCAGAGCAAAAGACCATGCAGCAGTATATCAAGAGTATGGAAAAGGAGATTGCAAAGGCGCTCCCTTCCGTCATTACACCGGAGCGGTTTACCCGCATTGTTCTTTCCGCCATTTCAGTGAATCCGAAGCTTGGGAGTTGCACCCCTGCGAGTTTTTTGGGCGCAATGATGACAAGTGCCCAGCTAGGCCTAGAGGTAAACCCCCCGCTCGGTCAAGCGTATGTCCTGCCATACTCAAACAAGGGGGTACTGGAAGCTCAATTTCAGCTCGGTTACAAAGGATTGATTGATCTTGCCTACCGTTCCGGTGAAGTTGAGGTTATCCAGGCACATGTAGTCTACGAAAACGACGAATTTACCTGTGAATACGGACTTGACCCGAAACTTATCCATAAGCCCGCCGACAAGGACAGGGGCGAACCAGTCAAGGTGTATGCGATATTTAAGACGAAAAGCGGCGGATATGGCTTTGAAGTCATGAGCATGGACGATGTACGCAGACATGCGGCCAAATATAGCAAGTCGTACAATAGTAACATTTCGCCTTGGAAAACCAATTTTGAAGAGATGGCAAAAAAGACCGTGCTGAAGCGCGTCCTGAAATACGCGCCTCTGAAATCCGATTTTGTCCGCGCTGCTGTGCAAGATGAGGTTATCAAAACCAGCATATCCAATGACATGTATGACGTTCCGAACGAGGTCATAATTGAAGCTGACTACAACGTAACAGAAGACGACAATGCCGCGCCCGCTGAAACCAAGTCCGAATAGTCCCAGTCAGATGAACCGTAAAAAAGGATAAAAATACGCATCCCGCCCTGCATTGGCGGGGCGGGGATTTGTTGAAAGGATGATGGAAATGAACCACGTCGCATTGATGGGCCGCATATGTAGCGAACCCGAAGTTATGACCGCACAAAGCGGATCGATTATCGCAAAGTACCGGCTTGCCGTTAATCGACAATACAAAAATGACGGGCAGCCGGATGCCGATTTTCTGAGCTGTGTCGCGTTTGGAAAATCCGGAGAATTCGCTCAAAAATATCTGCACAAGGGAACGAAGATAGCCGTGGAAGGTCGCATCCATACCGGCAGCTATGAAAAGAACGGAGTGTGTCACTACACGACGGATATCATCGTAGAACGGCACCATTTCTGCGAAAGCAAGCATGCTGCCGCACCTTGTCCCACCCCGACCAGTAAAGCGCGAACCGAGTATGATAGCGGGATCGCAACAACAGGAGGCTACTTTCCCCCCGATATGTCGGAAATCGATGAAGATCTTCCCTTCTGATTTAGGAGGCCGAAACGATGGCGAGTTATAGCGTTCCAGCCGAAAAATCTACTCTTGGGTGTTGCCTTATATCAGAAGATGCATGTGGACAGATATGCAACGCCCTTGTTTCCGGAGACTTTTATGAAGAAGCGCATCAAGCTATCTTTTCGGCCATTTTATCGTTATATAACGAGGGCGCAGCGGTTGATCTTGTCACTGTATCCGACCGCATGGAGGCTGCGGGAAGCTTGGATTTAGCAGGCGGAATTGAATATCTGGCTGACATTGCGCGCTATCTGCCAAGCGATGCTCATGCAAACGAATATATTGCTATCATCCAAGATCACAGCCGCAGGCGCAAGCTGTTCGAGCTATCGCAAAGCATAGCGGCGGCGCTGGATGCCAGGGAACCCACCGAATCGGTGTTATCCACGCTGACCCAAGCAGCAGTGGCGGTCGCGCCGAAAAAAGACCGCAATATAATCGCCATGGACGAAGCTGCGAGCGATCTTGTGGACTATATCCAGTCTCCCGACACCCCCGGCATTATGACCGGATTTAAGGGTCTGGATAACCGCATGGGCGGGATACGACCAGGAGAGCTGATCCTCCTGGCTGGCAGGCCCGCAATGGGAAAGACGGCCATGGCTATTTCTATCGCGCTGAATATGGCATTAAGCAATCATAGCGTCCTTTTTGCCGAATGTGAAATGCCCGCCCGCGATCTTACGGCCCGATTTGTTTCCGCCCTGTCGTCCGTACCCCTTGTATCGATTCGGAATAAGCAGCTTGGCGGAGAGGCAGACCGCTTCATGAACGCAGCAATCCGGCTTACCGAATTACCGGTCAAGCTTATAGACAGCTCCGGGTGGACAGTAAGCCAGCTTCGAGGCGCGGCCATGAAAGAGGCGGCTACAGGTTCGGTGGAAGCGTTGATTATCGACTATCTGCAACTGCTTACCGCCGAACGAAAGACAGGCAGCACAAATGACATGGTGGCCGACCAAACCAAACGGCTAAAAATGTTGGCACGAGAACTGAATATCCCCATCATCCTCCTGTCGCAACTGAACCGAAGTGTGGAAAGCCGGGAGGACAAGCGCCCCAGGCTTTCCGACCTTCGGGATTCCGGCGCGATAGAGCAGGACGCAGACGCCGTGATCTTCTTGTACAGAGGCAATGTGTATGACGAGCAGATCCCGGCAGATAAAGCGGAGGCCATTGTTTCCAAGTTGAGAAATGGCCCGATTGGAACCGACAACATCCGCTGGCGGCCCGCCACTGCCAGCTATCACAATCCATAGGAGGGATTCGCCATGGAAAGCGTAGGCAGAAAAAAGGCTATTCGTCTTAAATGCTTGGAATGCACCTGCCAATCCGAGGTCGAAGTAAGGTATTGCCCCTGTAAAGATTGTCCCCTTTGGCCTTGGCGCATGGGATACGAGACGAACGCGGACGGCGAACGGATAAAAAAGCGCGAATCTCCGCTTGCAAAAAATAACGCATAAAAAGCGCACAAAAAATATATTCACCGGCTAGCAAGCAATAACCCTACCAAATGCATGGAGCTTTCCAAACGGCTTATTTAATGAGGCCCAGAAGCCTTAAACAACACGCTAAGGACAGGAGCGCAACATGCCGACAATTCGGATCGAAAAAACGAAACAATATACGGTTATAAGCAATCATCACCTTCAGGACAAGCGGTTGTCATTGAAATCCATCGGCCTGCTGACGATCATGCTTTCATTGCCGGATAGATGGGATTTCAGCGTAAGCGGTTTTGCGAAAATCTGCAAAGACGGTATCACCGCGATTAACTCCGCAATGAAAGAACTTGAGGTCTATGGATACGTTCAACGGAACTACACGAGAGATCAAAAGGGACACTACACGGATATTGAATATGTTGTTCGCGAGGTTCCATTGGCTGAAATCCCAACGCAAAACCCGATAGTGGAAAACCCAATATCGGATAACCCCCGAGAAATAAATACTAATTTGAACAAATACTTAATGGAAGATGGATACGCGCGTGCGAGCGAAGGATTTTCTGGTGATGGGGCAAGCGAAAGCACAGAAGCTTCTCTCCCATCATTAACCGCAGATGTTTCCCCATCCCCCAGTGGCGCGGCCCCCCTTCCCCCGCC